>ENA-UPTA01000325-UPTA01000325.1-activated-sludge-metagenome-genome-assembly--contig:-NODE-325-length-56226-cov-11.537626_pt1 | contig 56226 bp, 46 predicted proteins | sample MGYA00238184_ERZ773361 | MGnify/ENA primary metagenome ERZ773361 (study PRJEB29100, sample SAMN05720205) | activated sludge metagenome | isolation source: anaerobic digester from wastewater... | reverse complement strand
GGAAACTGTGACACTTTAAACAGGAATCAGTGGGACACTTTGACAAGAATCTACACCTGTATAATTCTGGCTGGTTTGAGAAGTGCTAACATTTGAGTAGGATCGCTGGCTTGGGCTAAAAGTATAACTCGATTTACTCGGAGTTATAACTCCTGTCCAGATATCTGTTGGAACAGATAATGAATAATCACCGTTTGAATCTGTTGTTGTTGATACTATTCCATTGGTTCCTGATAACGTTACACCGCTTATTGTTGCGCCTGAGCTGTTTGTGATCCTGCCTGAAATTACATTTGATGATTCACTAAAATTTAATTTAAAAGAATACGGAAAAGCGAATGTGTTTGCTGTGGCAGTTCCTATGATTTTTAAATAAATGTCACTGTTGTATAACAAAGAATATGAGAACTGAATGTTAGTGCTAAATGTACCGAATTTAACTTGAACTAGGCTGCCATTATTATTCTCATATAAATAGTACGTATTCACACCTGAAGCGTTTGGATAAAGATTGACGGTGACACTACCTGATTTGTTATTGATATATCTATACATATCTTGATCTGATGAACCGCCTCCTGATTGAATAGTTACTGATCCATTATATTCTATATTGTTGCTTATCGTATATGCCAATTCTTTAGTTGATGGTTCATCCATTCCTCGGATTAAATGACGGTAAGCGTCACATTCATCATTATGCTCTAAATTTACATTTAAAGTGTCAGATATATTCAAAGGTACAATATTACCAGTTTCATTTCTTAAATACTGGCGACTATATAAAACACAGCCATCACCAGGATCTTGAGGAATTGGATTCAACCAGTTCGCTGGGTTCTCACCATCATGTGAATTAGAAGCTATCCAAGTATACCGAATATTTGGTGGTAATGGCATATTAGTATTATAACTAAACGAAGCACTACTTAAGTTGAGACCGACAATGTTCGAATTAATAGCACTATCGCAGTTGATGTCCCTATTAAAATAATCATCCAATGAACTAGACCATTCTTTACCACCAAATAGATAAATTCCGTCTGCGCCAGCATCAAAAGAATATTTCAAATCTCGCATAGCTTCAGAATGTATATTTGGTGGTGTTTCAGATTTCTGATCGTAATACTTTGTATTAGAAGGATCGAATCCTGAGTTTGATCCAAGATGAGGTGTCCCTATAGTAACTACTCGTGCAACTTTGTGTCCGTTTATGTTATCAGAAGGATTTACCCACCACTTATGATTAGTGCTTGTTGTACCGTCTATTGTTCTTTGGAGATATTCTCTTATAGCAAGGCCACCCATAGAATGCCCAACTAGTATTACTTTCTCCGAGTTCGTAAAATCGATTACTTCAGTTATCATTTTACTTAACGCATATCCCTGCTTAAAAATCGCCGATTCATTGCTATGGTCAAACTGATCATTCCACCACCCATCTGCTGCCTTTATTCTTTCTTCTTTGAAATTGATCGCAAAAATATAAGAATCTGGATCCCAATCATACAAACTATAATTAAATCTTCGTGGTCCAAGTATTATTGTTTTATCACCATATACTGTATCAGACCATTTGACATCGTTTTCGAGCACAGAAGTATCGTTAGCATTATCGAAATTTAGTATAACATCATATGAATTTATGTTTCCCCAATCGTAATTACCACTATTCAAATAATTCATCGTTTCTTGAAATGACTCATCGCTACCGACTAGTCCGTGAACGAAAATAATAGGATATGGAGGTTTTGCTCCATAAATTAATGTTGTTAACACGATAATGAGAATCAACAATATTTTCTTCATTTTCCCCTCTCCTTACTCTTGTATTTAATTTTTTTAATTTTTGATATATCAATGTTATAAAAAACTTGTGCTTATAATCCGTACTTCTTCTATACATTTCTTACTTTCTCAAACTTATAATAATTTAATTTAACATTTCTCAGTTATCTGTTTCAACTGTTTCCGTATTATTTTTTATTTTTTCCATTTTTAGCTTCGATTTTTGTTATATGAACTGATGTCTGTGTTCGGGATATACTAGAGATGGGGTACTGATCTGTCGGATCATCTGGTCGGCCTGAGCCTTTATTTCATGATAGCCGTTCTTTTGTGCCAGCTCGATGGACTTTTTGTAACATTCAACAGCTTTTTCAGTATTATAAAGTTCTTTTACGATCAGTCCGCAGTTCAGGTAGAATAATGCTAAAGCTTTTTCGTCATTGAGCGATGATACAATGCTGTGCGCCTTATTTAAATGATAGATAGAATTTTTACTGTCCTTAATGATCCTGTGACAGTCCGAATAGAGCATATATATCTGGTATCTGTACAGGTTCTGTCTGTCGGCCGGCAGAGAACGGATCCTGAGTAAAGCGGATTTTAAAAGGTATTTTGTCGTCTCGGAATTGCTTCGGATGATCGATATCTTTGATCTTTTGATTATGGCATTTATCAGCAGCTCATCATCGGATCCTGAACCTTCAAGAATGTGGATCAGTTTCTCGCAGATATTGTCTGAAGTCTCGTGATTTTTATTCTTTCTGTGCTGGACCGCGGCGCTGTACTTTGCTTTAAGATCGCTTATCGTTTTTTCAGTATCGAAAAAATTCCCGCAGTCATACACGATGTCTGAATGCATGGTCATGTTGACTTTTTTTATAAAACTTTTGAATTTATTTGATTTTAACGCGGATCTTTCCAGAATTATCTGATTGTTCAAAGAGACCGTAGCCAACGAATCGAAAAGGAAATCACAGATGTTCTCGTATCTTGTCCTTTCTTTTAAATAATTATATTTTTTTAGGGAAAAATTAACATATTTTCTTATCTCTTTATAATGTTTCAGAATAAATTCTATATCTTTGTATCTGCTTCTATCAACATCGAATATTTCGCAGGATTTATCTATAAATAGCCTTTTTATTCTGATCCCCGATCTTTTGCAGTCTGAAATGAATTGAGCTATGAACTGACTTAGGATCCGTTTTTCTTTTACGGGCGAATATGCGCAGAATACAAATCCGTGATTAATGTCTTTTATGAGATATCTGAATACAGGTTTTTCTTTTTGCAGCGGATACAGTTCCGATACTTTTAATACAAGTTCTGAAAGCGGACTGCCGTTAGCCTTATAATTATCGTTTCCGTCTTCTTTTTTCTTTTGACTTTTATTCTTTGAAAGAAGACCGTTCTTTTGTGAGTTGATCCAGTTTCTTATTGTTCGCGGAGTTATCCCGTGAATTTCTGCAAGTTTTTTTATTTTTTTTCTGCTCGTAGCCTGTTTTATAACTTTCAGCTTTTCCTCGACGGACTTACGCATAATAATGCTCATTTTAATTTTCGGTTAATGTTTTATAAGCAAAATTTAATGCATAAAAAAGCTGAATTCAATTATTGCCGGATATTTTTATATTTTTTCCGTTTTTAGCTATGTTTTTAAAAATATGAAATAACTTTTATACCTGATGCAACTCTAATTGTTTTTTCACAAAGTACATCTGTTCTTCAGTATCGTATAATTTACTTTTTAGCAGTTCCTGCAGATAAATTTTATAAGCTTCTTTTTTGTTCGTCTTATAAAAATCAGACTTTTTTTCTAATATTACTGAAGAATAAGCATAGAATTCATTTGAATCTGAATCTGCTTTCTTATTAAGGATTTTTAAATTCGCTTTTGCCTTTTTAAAATCTCCGGACTCTATGTGCAGTTCGATTAATACCGTCAAAGCTTTGAGATAAGGGAATGGATTTCCTTTTGTTGTCTTTGCTATTTCTATTGCTGATAATATTTCCGATTCAGCCTTTACGAACTTTTTTTCAATTTTTGAGATCATTCCGTTATATAAAGGCAAATTATACTTCTGTGAAGTATTATCCGTATTCTCCAAGAGCAGAGAAACCTCGGACAATCTGCTTTTTACATCGGAAATTCGTCCTGATTCAATTTCAGACAGACACAAATTCAGCATATTATCTATAAGCGGTACTTTCAGGTTGTTTTTTTGCGATAATTCAATATTGTCTTCAAATATTTTCCCGGCTTTTAGAAATTCATTCATTTTTATATACGCCACGGCTTTGTTGCCCGATACAGGGATTCGAATGGTGGTCAGCACAGCAGGATTATCTGATCTGTCAATAATTTCAACGGACTTATCATAAGCTTTAATGCTTTCCGATAATTTTCCCGCGATCTGAAGACAGTCTCCGTATTTTGCCCATAGAACTACTTTCTGAACGAACATGTTTTTATATAGATCATCGGCTATCATTTTTTCGTATAATTTTATTGCTTCTGAAGTATTACCTCTTTTTACGTTGTAATCAGCTTTATTCTCTTTTACCGCAAGAAGGATGTCGTCGAATTTATTCTTCTCGGCTAATACTTCGGACTTGAGTAAGAATTCTTCAGCTTTATCAAATGTACCTGTATTCTTATAAAATAGGGAATAATTTATGTAAAATATTGCCTTGTTCCTTTCATTGCTGTCTGCTTCAACTTGTCGTCTTGCTTTTTCAAAGAAATAAAGGCACTTTCTGTTTTCGTTTGTCAGTCTGTAAACATCCGCGTAAAGCATATAGCCTGCATACTTAAACCCGCTTATTTTATCAGCCGGAAGTAATTTCGCCATTTTCATAGCCTTCGAAAAGTATTTTCTTGCATTAACCATATCTTTTTTTAATGCATAGACCTTCCCTATCTGGATCAGTATTTTTGCGTACAGTTCCGAATAAGATCCCGAATCTTTTAAGATCACTTCTATCCTTCTGTAACGGTCATCCGAATTCACAAGATCGAATTTTTTATGGATTTCGAGAGCCTGATCGAACATTTTTGTCAGTATTTCGCCTGATCTGCTTTCGTCAAAGCTTTTAACTTCATCGGAAAGAATAGCCGAATGATACTTTATGTTCAGCTTTTTTACAGATTCGAAACATTTGGAAGATTTTACAGCCTTATATTTTTCTAATGCTGTATGATTGTTTTTTGCTGTCGTAGCCATAGAATCAAATAAAAATTCATTATTGTTTTCGTATTTTGTTCTTTCTTTCATAAAACTATTGTGCTTTGTTGTAAAAGTCAGATGTTTTTTGATCGAAGTGTTGTTAACGCAGGTCAGTATTGTGCCTGTAGATTTTAGATCACTAACATGATTTCTTTTATCTGTAATAATTTTCTTTACTGTTATTCCTGATTTTTTCAGGTCTGAAAGAAAGAGATTTAAAATTTCTTTGAAATATCCGTTAGAGTTGTCGGATGAATACGCGCATAGAATAAATCCGCGGTTTATATCTTTTAAAAGATGCCTGTAAACAGTTTGATCTTTCAGAACAGAATATACAAGTGAAACTTTATAAACCGATTCGCTGAAAGGTCCTGATATTTTTTTACTCTTTTGAGGACTTTTCGGATCAGGATCCTTTTTGCCGTTAAGTTCGCCTGCTTTGTAAAGCGCGATCCAGTTCTTTATGGTTTTTTCGGTAATCCCGTGCTGGATGGCGAGTTTCTTTATCAGCTTTTTACTTTTCGCCTGTTTTACGATCTCTAATTTCTCGATCAATGATCTGGTCATACATAACCCCTCTTAATTTATTACTTTTCGCCAATATCGTTTTACATCACTTTTAGTGATAATTTATAAAAGACTGAATGAATAATCAAGATATATTAAACGTGATCGATAAATCAGCGGAGTTGAAATAATCTTAAAATAAAAAAGGCAGTACATAATTACTGCCTTTTTATTCAAAACCGGAATACCCGGTCATGTTCTTCAGATCTAGTAATTAGCTTTGACTGTTACTTCCCCGTCCGAAGTTCCTATATCGATCACTATACGAATATCTTTTTCCGTGCCGTCAGTTTTAGATGTTTCAAATTCAACAAGCGAAGATGCTGCTGTGACTTCAACAATCGGAAGTGTAGTAAGATCAACATATCCTGTATAATCACCTGCTCCGAAAATATCGAACCACATTCCTCCTGTTCCGGCAGATGTATATGAAATTTCATTCAGAATTAAATTTCCCGGTTGAGCCAGCCAGTGCATATCGTAAGCGCCATTTTCAAGATAAGTATAATCTGGTGTCGGGGATACGACGTGGACGGTTGCATATCCTTCAAGAGCTGCCGCAAGTTCATCGGTTCGCCATGGAGAATGAGACGTTCCCGATCCGACAGGAGCGCCTTCACCCCATGTGGATACATCTGTAAGGACTATGAACATTTTCTGCGCGCCTTCTCTCCATGTAAAATTGTTGTAAGCCCACCATATAGCATCAAATCCGCCTTCGGGGCTATCACCACCGTCATATCCTTCATAACCTGCATACAAGCTGTCAACGAATTTGTAAACCGGTCCTGTTGTATCGATCTTGGTAGTAATATTTTCATAGTCTACAACTACATAAGCTCCTGGATCATTATCGTCGGGTATTCCATTAATTTCAACAGGAATTCTCGAATCGTAATTATCTGCATATGCTACTGCTCCTGCTGCGACATTTATTCCTTCTGATTTCATGTTTTTTAAGAAATCAGTAACGCTGGCTCTGACACCGTCTATTGTTCCGCTCATCGAACCTGTTACGTCGATTATAAAAACGATATCCGTTCCCAAAGAGATAGTGCCGTCGTTATTTGTAATTTTTATACCCTGAACTACTCCGTCTTCAACCACTGTCAGGTTCTCGGTCGTGTAGATAATAGGATCACCTTTGCTTACATTTAAAAGTCCACCGACATTGAGTTTGACTCTTGTAGGATTAGACGGATCTACTTTAACCGCTACGTTCGGTTTGAGCGGTCCGCTTTTTACTGCCGGTGGAAGAGTCCCCGGATCTGCAGGTATATCGGAATTATCAACTACTATCGGTTCCGACGATTTTTCATCACTACATGACCATATGAACATACCGGCTATGATAACTGCCAATGTTAAAAACTGCCATTTTTTCATTTCGTTTCTCCATTTTTGTTTTTCTTAGGATATTTACACTACTTTCCCAATTTAAAATAAACCAAAGTAATAATCAAGTAATAATTTACCTTATTATTCTGTAATTTATGCAGACATTTTTTTGGAGGATATCATGACGTGTAATTTCAAAAGATCTATTTAAGCTCGATAACGGTGACCCCGTAATCACCTTCGCCGTACTCGCCGAATTTCTTGCGCTTGATATACGGACATTTTTCAAGATAATCATTGATCAGCTTTGATAGGATCCCCTGCCCTTTACCGTGAACGATCTCGCAGTAATTCATATTATGGAGCATCATATTCTCGATATGCTTTTCAACAAGCATGACAGCCTCGTCTCCCCTCTTTCCTCTAAGATCGAGCCTTAATGAAACAGCGTTATCTTCAGACGGACTGAATTTTATATTGACGTTCACATCCTCTTTTCTTTCCAGAACGTCAATAATGTCTGCCAGCTTGATCTTCATCTTAATGCTGCCTACAGTTACTTCGGCGTTCTTGCCCGAAACGCTTTCCACTATGCCTGAAGTTGAAAATCCGCCGATCTTGACTTCCATACCGGGTTTAATTTCACCATTATAGGTTTCTTTTTTCTTTTCGGGTTCTCTGGCTATCACTTCGATCTTCTTTTTTTCAGTCTCGATAGAACTTTTGACTTCCTTAACAACGGCTTTATCGGCTTTCGACGACCTGATCTCGGCGACCGCGCTCTCGATCGCTCTGTTCGAATTATCGATTATATCCTGAGCTTTACGTGCGGCTTCCTTCAATATCTTCTTTTCGTTTTTCGAGATCTCCTCGTACTTCCTGTTGTACATCTCCTTAAGTTCGTTAAGCTGCTGATTGACGCTCTTCGACTGCCTGAGAAGGTTATTGTAGCTGGTGATCTTTTCGTCAAGCTCGGATATCAACCCTTCGAGATCCTCTTTTTCGTTCGATAGATGCTTCCTTGCATTATCTATAATATACTGCGGAAGCCCGTGCCGTTTAGCTATCTCGAAAGCATAGCTCGAACCCGGAACGCCCGATCTGAATTTATAAGTAGGAGTTATATTCTGCTTGTCGAACTCCATTGAGCCGTTCTCTACGCCCGGAGTTTTATAAGCGTAAGATTTAAGTACTCCCTGATGCGTTGTAGCCAGAGTGATATACTTTCTTTTTGTCAGCTCGGAAAGTACAGCCATCGACAGACTCGAACCTTCTGCAGGATCTGTTGATGCTCCGATCTCATCGAAAAGCACGAGTGTGTTTTTGCTTTTCGCTTTGAGTACTTTGGATATCTTGCTTATATGCGAGCTGAATGTCGAAAGATCGTTCTCTATCGACTGACCGTCACCGATATCTGTGAATATTTCATTGAACACCGCGACATTGGAATTACTCTGCGCGGGTATGTGCATTCCGGCCTTGATCATAAGGCAGATAAGCCCGACGGTCTTTAATGCGACCGTTTTTCCACCCGCGTTCGGTCCCGTAATCACAAGAGTATTATACTTTTCCCCTATCTCGAGGTCCAGAGGCACAACACCTTTCTCTCCGTGCGTATCCAACAGCAGCGGATGCCTGCCGTAATATATGTTGACAATATTTTTGTCGTTCACTTTAGGATGATGGCAATGATAATGAATGCTGAATTTAGCCTTGGAGTAAATCACATCGATCTCCGCGGAAATCTCAAGGTCGGTTAAAAGTTCATTCTTAATATTGAATACTTTCGTCGAAAGCGCTCTTATTATCCTTTCAATCTCCTTTCTTTCCTGCCTGATCAGCTTCTCAAGCTCCGAATTAATCTCAATCGCCTCGTACGGCTCAATAAAAACCGTACTCCCAGTCGCACTTTCGTCAATAACAACACCTCTGACCTTATTTCTTTTATCGGCTCTGACAGGTATGACGAACCTTCCGTCCCTGATCGTGATCTCGCCGTCCCTCGTATATCCCGCCTGAGAATAAGCGTCGAGCATTTCAGAAGTCTTTTTCCTGAGTTTGTTCTGCGCAGTCTGTATCGAACTTCTTACCGATCTGAGTTCTTTCGATGCTGTATCAAGAACATTGCCTTCTTCACCGACCGCTTTAAAAATATCCTCTTCCACATCTTCGAAAACCTCTATATCGCCGCAGATTTCATAAAGGAAAGGATATCTCTCCTTTTTTTCATGAAGATGAGAGAAAAGCCTTCTGAATACGGACATTGACTCGGCTATCCTGTAGAGATCGGCGGGATCCATAAGCTGTTCCGGAGCGCTCAGGTTCTCAAGCGCTTCTTCTATGTCCCTCACCCCGCGTAACGGAAGCTCCGACTCGCTTAGAAGTTTCTTCATCTCGGTGACGAGATCCAGTGAAGATAGTATCACAGGCATTTCTTCTGAAAGTTCGAGAGAATCTATATAACTTTTACCCTTTCCGGTTACGGCGAGATCAATAAGTTTTTCTCTGATTTTATTGAACCCTAATGTTCTTTCTGAATTTATTACGTTCATTTTTTTCTTCTCTATTTTAATGCTGAAATCTAAGTTTAAATGCGTGATTATGAAATGAAAAAATAATTTATTTTTCTTGATTTCGGGTTCGAAGGAATATAGATTTTAAAAGATATTATTAACTGACGCTTAATAAAATACAAAGGGAGGATGTTTTATGAAGAGAATATTAATTTGGGCTCTGTCGGTTATGTTATTCATCCCGGCAGCTGCGTTTTCGCAGTTCGCGGGAGGAGACGGATCGTCAGGGAATCCGTATCAGGTTTCTACTGCTGCTGAACTCAATAACGTAAGAAATTATCTCACATCTTACTTTATCCAGACAGCCGACATTCAGCTTGGTGAATCACCCTGGAATCAGGGAGAGGGATGGAATCCTATAGGTACGAACTCTACGAGCTTTCAGGGTAACTATAACGGAGGCAATTACAAGATCCTGAACCTGACTATAAACAGGGGTCTTACTAACTATGTCGGCATTTTCGGATACTGCAGCAGCGCAACTCTGCAGAACATAGTCATTCAGTCTCCGAACATCACAGCGTACACAGCCATCGGGCCACTAGTGGGATACGCTTTAAACAGCTACATTTCGAACTGCGCGGTCATAGGAGGCGGCAGTATATCCGGTGAAAATTACGTCGGAGGTTTAGCAGGATGGATCGTTGGATCTAACATCTATTCAAGCTATACATACATAAACGTATTCGGTTTTGAAAGGATAGGCGGGATGGTGGGAAGGTGCGATACTAATTCCAACATCGCGAACTCTTATTCCAGATCATATGTTTCGGCATCCAACGATTACGCCGGAGGTTTCGCGGGGTACTGCCTGCAGACAACTGTAGCGAACAGCTATTCCTCCGGTTATGTTGACTGCGTAGGGTCAGTCAAAGGCGGATTCATTGCGTATAATACTGTTACTGCTAACATTACTGAATGCTATTGGGATACCGAAGCAAGCGGTCAGACTTCTTCTCCGGGCGGAGGTACAGGAAAAACAACAGCCGAAATGAAATCTCAGACAACTTTCTCAGCATGGGATTTTTCAACACCGGTATGGAAAATATATTCGTCCGTAAACGACGGATATCCTTATCTTGCATGGGGTGACTGGCCCGGCATACTAACTACTATCGCCAGCCCGTCTGAGGGAGGTTCTGTTACCACCGGAGGAGCTTATGAAGAGGGGACGCCGGTATGGCTAGAAGCTTCACCGACAGCTCCCTATTATCAGTTCAAAAACTGGACGGATAATACATCGGCCGTCATTTCGACCGATCCGAACTTCGTATATTATATGCCGGAAGGAGATATGACCCTGACGGCGAAATTCGAAAAATATTTTTCTGAAGTCAGCGCCGGATTTAGAGATGTTGCGGAAAGCACAACAAGCTGGTGCGATTATGATAACGACGGCGATCTTGATGTTCTTGTTGTCGGCTGGAACGGCGCATCAAGCAAAGTTGCAGAAAGAGTTGCAAAAATTTACAGAAACGACGGCGGTGAAGTTTTTACAGATATAAATGCCGGTCTGATTCCGGTTAGATATTCATCTTGTGCCTGGGGTGATTATGATAACGACGGTCTTCTCGATCTGGTAGTTTCCGGTTGGGAGAGTTCGTTAGTAAGTACAAGAATTTATAAAAACTACGGTAGTGATCAATTCTATGATGTTGGTGCCGGATTACCCGGGATCAATTCAGGTTCTGTCGCATGGTCGGATTACGATAATGACGGCGATCTCGATCTCACTCTAAGCGGATGGTGCCCTTCGCAGGGACATAATATTACGAACATTTATAAAAACACGAACGGCAGCTTTACCGATATAAGCGCAGGTTTAACAGGGTTGCAGTACAGCTCGATAGCATGGGCGGATTACGACAATGACGGCGATCCTGATCTGCTGACAACAGGATTAACTGACGGTTCGACGACACTGACCGTTCTCTACAATAACAATAACGGTATTTTTACAGATGCCGGAATAGGCCTTCATAATCTTCATAACGGATCAGTTGCGTGGGGTGATTATGATAACGATGGCGATCCTGATATACTTCTGACGGGCCAGGAAACAGGTGGAAAACAATATACTGAGATATACAGGAACGATTTAACAGGTTTTACAGATATAGACGCCGCTACCGATTATGCGTCATGGAGTTCTGCAGCATGGTGCGATATCGATAACGACGGAATACTTGATATCATTGTTACCGGAAAAAATCCTGATGAAATTAAAATAGCGAAAGTTTATAACATTTTCAGTGATACAGTTTATGAAAAAACAAATATCGCATTCGAAGGAGTACACTGGGGATCTATTGGATGCGGTGATTATGACAATGACGGGGACTCAGATATTATTATTTCGGGGTACGACAGCATAGAACATGCTGTAACAAAACTTTACAGAAATAACCACCACCCGGTTAATACTCCGCCTTCAGCTCCTGCCAATCTTGCTTGGACGCTGTTCGACAATGATGTTACTTTATCATGGGACAGGTCGACAGACAGCCAGACTTATGATATGGGTCTGACATACAACATCTATGTCGGTTCATCGCCTGCGAACGGAAATACGAAAAGCTCAATGAGCGATAATTCTACCGGTTTCAGAAAAGTAGTGCAGCTCGGAAATGCGGGTCAGCTTAACTCTTATACAATTAAGGACCTTCCGCTGGGAACATACTACTGGAGCGTCCAGGCGATTGATCCGTCCTATAAAGGCTCTCTTTTTGCGACCGAAGGTACATTTGTCGTAAGTTCATTCACCGAAATGACGACATCGCTCCCCGGTCTCGGGAATAGTTATAATTCATGGGGAGACTACGATAACGACGGCGATCTTGACGTTATTGTTTCCGGAACGACCGGAACAGCCAGACTTACTGAAATATTCAGGAATGACGGCGGAGGAACTTTTACCGATATCGACGCCGGTATTGTGAATGTATGGTACAGCGCTTCAGCCTGGGGCGATTATGATAACGACGGAGATCTAGACCTCGTAATTTCCGGACACACAGGCTCGGTAAGAACTGCTAATATCTACATGAATGATTCAGGCGTATTTACCGATATCGGCGCAGGACTTCCCGGAGTAAATGCCGGATCTTTAGCATGGGGCGACTATGATAACGACGGCGACCTTGATCTTCTGCTGACAGGTTATAACGGTACTTCCGCTATTTCAGCATTGTACAGAAACGATTCGGGAGTTTTTACCGATACCTCAGCCGGTATAACAGGCGTCTATAAATCTTCAGGATCATGGGCGGATTACGATAACGACGGCGATCTCGATATTCTGATCACAGGACTTGTTACAGGTGTGACAAGAGTAGCAAAAATTTACAGAAATGATTACGGTTATTTCTTTGAGATTTCAGCGGGGTTAACTGGAGTCCAGGACGGAACTTCGGCTTGGGGCGACTTTGATAACGACGGCGATCAGGATATACTTATGACCGGAAACGGTATTGCTAAGATATACCATAACAACGGTTTCGACAATTTCTCAGAATGGGATGCCGGATTTACCGGCGTAAATTTTTCTTCAGCTGCATGGGGAGATTACGATAGCGACGGTGATCTCGATGCAATTATATCCGGTTTAGCAGGCTCAGAGAAAACTGTAAAAATATACCGTAACGAAGGCTGGGGTTTTACGGATATCGGTGCCGGCCTACAGGGTATTCAGGACGGATCAGTTACATGGGCTGATTACGACAATGATAATGATCTTGATGTCTTTTACACCGGAACTGCGGGAACTACAAAAACATCGAAACTTTACAGGAACAATGCTGTTATAAAAAATACAACACCTTCAGATCCTGTAAATCTTTCTTCGGTAGTTCATACGGACGGATCGGTTACTTTCTCGTGGGATAGAGCGTCTGACAATGAAACACCTCAGTACGGACTTTCCTATAACCTTTACATTTCTTCAACGAGCATGGGCCTGGATCAGATGACACCTATGAGCGACCTGACTAACGGATACAGAAGAATTGTAAACACAGGAAATATGTGCCAGGCAACTTCTTGGACGATCAAAGACCTGCCGACCGGACATTTCTACTGGAGCGTACAGGCTGTTGACCATAACTTCGCCGGCTCAAATTTCTCCGGAGAACAGGAGTACAGCTCATTTACTAATATTAATGCCGGATTAGAAGGCATACATATCGGAGACGGCGACTGGGGTGACTTCGACAACGACGGTGATCTCGATATTCTTTTGACAGGGTACGAGAGTTCATACGGTCCGTTCGCAGCGGTTTATCGTAATAATATTGGAACAAAGATGTCCGAGTTTTCAAACATATCAGCGGCATTAGAAGGAGTTTACGAAAGTGCTTCCGAATGGGCAGATTATGATAACGACGGAGACCTCGATATAGCTTTGTGCGGATATTCATACACCTACGGTTACACAACAAGGATCTACCGTAACGATTCCGGTGTATTTACTGATATAAATGCTCCGCTTCAGGGTGTCCAAGATGGTTCTCTTAATTGGGGCGACTACGATAATGACGGTGACCTGGATCTTCTTTTGACTGGACATAACGGTAGTTATTATGTGTCTAAGGTTTATCGCAATGATTCAGGTACTTTTAGTGACATCTCAGCTCCGTTAGAAGGTGTTTACAACGGATCTGCGGAATGGGGCGATTATGATAATGACGGTGATCTCGACATTGTATTATGCGGATATAACGGGTCATACACTATTTCCAAAATATACCGTAATGACTCTGGATCGTTTACAGATATTTCAGCCCAGATTATAGATGCATATTACGGCTCGATTGACTGGGGAGATTATGACAACGACGGCGACCTCGATATTCTTTTAAGCGGATATTCATACACCTCTGGCATCATAACAAAAATCTACCGTAACGATTCTGGAACTTTTACAGATATAAACGCAGCTCTTGCCGTTGTACATGCCGGATCGGCTTACTGGGGCGATTATGATAATGACGGGGATCTTGATATCGCTTTAACCGGTCATAACGGATACGGGGGAACTTCAAAAATATACCGTAATGATAATGGTATCTTCACAGATACGAATGCTCCTATTATGAGCCTTTACTGGAGTGATTTGTCATGGGGTGACTATAACAATGACGGAGCACTTGACCTGCTTTTATGCGGTTATAACGATTACGACGGTTCATATTATTCCATAGTTTATGAGAACAATTCTATCATTACTAATCCGGTCGTCAGCGCTCCGGCCGATCTTGTTATTTCAGGCAAACTGAACGATGCCGTATTCAGTTTTACTCCGCCTGCAACGAAATCTCCTGCAGAAAGCTATACATACAATATGGATATTTCTATCGCTGGAATCAATGTTAAAACCTCTATGGCAGACATCACTACCGGGCAAAGAAAAGTCGCTGAGATCGGCAACCTGAATTTTGGTAATTCTGATTTTAAAAAAGGTCCGGTAGCATCTTCCTGGAATCTTCTGAAGAATATGCCTAACACAATACTGCCGCAGGAAGTTCTTCTTGTAGAAGCTGCTGTACAGTCAGTAGATCATTCTTATACAGGATCAGCTTTCACTTTTGCATTTGAACATCTTCCGAATAGAGATCTTAAGACTCTGCCGAAAGAAGTAATGGTCCGCACAGATGAACTGCTCTGGGAATTATTCTGGTCGGACTCTCTGCAAAGCTATACTCTTCAAATGGATGAAGATCCTCTCTTTAACAGCCCGTTCGAAGAAACGCAGTATCTTGTCAAAAATGATCCTAAGATTATCTATGTAGCTGTTGAACTCCAGGATCTTTCTTTCTTCAGCAGCATGACCGACAACACGACCTATTACTGGAGAGTAAGACCGAATCATGTTAACCACAGTAAAGAGACCGTTTTCAATTCAGCTCCGGATTCTTTCATATATAATCCGGTTCTTTCTGCTCCTCTGAATGTAGCTGTCGCAAGCATTGACGGCAACAGCGTCGTTCTTACCTGGGATCCTGTACCGCTTCCGAATGTTGAATACAGCGTTTACAGTGCGAACATGCCTTATGCGGTTTTCCCGGCAGAATGGACGCTCGAAGCCTCTAAACTCGGAAATACGACTTGTACGGTTAATTCGGGCGGTGCTGCAATGAAATTCTTCATCGTTACTGCTACAGATGGAATGAAGTCAGTAACTATTAAGAAAATTTCAGAAAGAAAATAGAACAGGTATCTTAAATGAAAAGGGCGGTTGAAAATTACCGCCCTTTTTTTATTTATAGCTTTTAGGAGAGTTCTTCGGTATAACGATAAGATAATCGGCTTTCCCTTTGAACCCGGGTTCAGGTTTTGAAGGATCTTCAGCTTCCACTAAAGCGATATTGACTATCTTCAGATCTTTTCTTTCATAATTCAAATAAAGTATGATGCCTTCTTTGTTGTATGAATGATAGCTGCCGTTGAAATGAAAGAAAACATCTCCCTTTTTATAATTATTTAATATGAACTGAGCCATGGTCGCGTCCTTTATCGCCTGTGCCTTCGCGAGATTTACAGGGTCGGTCTGCAACTTATGTCCCATTTTCCCCATTTCGCTCATCCCCTTTATCATAGTCTGATAACAGACAGCTTCGGGGTCGAATTTGACGGGGAGTTTCGCAATATATGACTTTGCCAGGGCTGATAATTTGTCGAGAGCCTGAAAACCACCGTAATTAACCATGCTCGCATACCTTCTGGGAATATTTGTCGCGATAAATTTCAGCTTCTTCTCTTTGGCATACTGTAGTATAGGTTTATAGTCCGTTTTATAATTCGGCCATAGTCTTGCGTCAGCTTCGAATTTGCTGTCGTCAAAGTATCCAGCCAGGTATTCGTCAATTATCAGCTGATTATCCGTTTCGAACATCTCTGCGCCAATTTTTAGATTATCCCCTTTTGCCGCAAAAAGATCCTTTGCTATCTGAAGCTCAAGTTCGTGAGCAACGATGCTGTTGTGCGTTTCACCGAAGAACACCATATCCGACCCGGAAGCCTTTTTAATTATATCGGCATATCCGGCAGCTTTTAGCGAAGAGTTGTAAATTTTATAGCCGTTCTGAGCGTTCATAATTGTACTCCAGATAAAAATTGCGCTTAATAAAATTTGTTTCATTTATACCCCGTTTTATTTCCCGTCAATATAGATTCTCGGAACTCTGGAAGAAATCATAGTCAGAATTTCATAGGGTATCGTGCCTATCTTCGCGCAGAGGTCTTCAAGTCTTATCTCATCTTTGCCGTTCCGCCCGAAAAGCAGCACATCATCCCCGTTATAAGCCTCGCCGTCATGACCGATATCCGCCATAGTCTGATCCATACAGACATTGCCGGCTACTGTATACTTTCTGCCACGGATGATTACCTCTCCCCTGTTCGATAAAAGCCTGTTGTAACCGTCGCCGTAGCCGACAGGAAGCGTAACGATCCTCGTCTGGTTTTCGCTGACATAAGTGTGATTATAGCTGACACCTGTTCCGGGTGGTATAACCTTGAAATAAGATACTTTCGTTAAAAGCGTCATGACCGGCTTTAATTCTCCGGTAAAACCGTCCGGTAATTTTGAGTATCCGTATAGCATAATCCCCGGCCTTACCATATTGAAGTGAGATTCCGGATAATTTATTATGCCCGCTGAATTCGCGCAGTGGATGTGTTTTGCGTCAAAACCTTTATTAGCCATATATTCGAGTATCGAATCGAATCGTTTTGTCTGGGATCCGGTAAATTCCTTATCGCTTTCTTTTTTACCGTCAGATTTCGCGAAGTGAGTGAATATTCCTTCGACCTTAATGTTCGGCGCGTTGAAGGTTTCGTCAATGAACTTTTCGGCATTATACCAGTGAACTCCAAGCCTTTCCATTCCCGTGTCGATCTTAATATGCACTTTCGCTGCTTTCTTCAGCCTCTGAGCTGTTTTACTTATCGCATAAGTTTTATCAAGTGATGAAGTCGTTATATCAATGTCATACTTAATAAAATCCGGTGTCTGTTCGACGTTGATTCCTCCCATGACGAGTATCGGTGTTTTGATCCCGCTTTTACGTAAATAAATCCCTTCTTCGAGAAAAGCCACACCGAAATAATTGACTCCAAGCTTTAACAGCCTGTTCGCGACCTCGAGCATCCCGTGCCCGTAAGCATTGGCCTTGATGATGCCCATAACTTTCACGTCAGAATTTATAAAAGACCTCATTATGCCGAAATTGTGCCTGAGATTATCAAGGTTTATAATAGCTCTGGTCGGCCTGTTTTTGTATGCTTGTATTTCCTTTAACATTTCATTTCCCGATGCAAAATTTACTGAATATGTTGTTTATAATGTCGAGACTTGTCGTTTCTCCTGTCAGTTCTCCAAGCGTATCAAGCGCCTGCCTGAGATCAAGAATTATGACTTCGTTAGTATCAGATGAACTGACTGTGATTTTAGCCTGCTGAAGCTTTTCCGCGGTTTCTTTAAGAACGTTCAGATGCCTCAAATTAGATATATAATAAGGCTGATACGACATATTCTCTTCGATGACGGTTTTTACCATAAGATCTTTAAGTTCTTCTATCCCCTGTCCTGTTTTACAGCTTATTTTTACTGATCCGGAGTGAACAGGTATGTCTTTCAGATCGCATTTATTATAAACTCTGATCACATTCTCTGCTTCTATTTCCGTCACGGAAGCCTCATTTGCCGAATCAATGATCTGAAGTACGATGTCAGCCTCTTTTAAAAGTTTTTTTGACCTTGTAATTCCTTCGCTTTCGATAATATCGTCAGTCTCTCTAAGCCCGGCCGTATCGAAAAGCCTCAAAAGATATCCGTGAACCTCGATTTTTTCTTCGATCGTGTCTCTTGTCGTTCCGGCTATGTCAGTCACTATCACCCTGTCCGACTGCAGCAGTCTGTTCATTAATGACGATTTACCTACATTTACCTCACCGGCTAAGACTACCTTTATACCGTCCTTGTAGATGCGGCCTTTTTTATAGCCCTGAATAAATTTATTGATCACTTCAATCGCATCGCCGATCTTATCGCATATTTCGCCTGCGGGAGTAAATTCAAGTTCTTCTTCGGAAAAATCGAGCTCGATCTCCAATAGCGATATCAGATCTATAAGCATCTGATTAATCTTTTTAAGCTCAATTGAAAGACCTCCCTCAAGCTGCTCCTTTGAAGCAGTATAAGCCGCGTCGCTCTCCGAATTTATAAGATCTATTACTGCTTCGGCCTGAACAAGGTCGGTTTTACCGTTCATGAACCTTCTTTGAGTAAATTCTCCCGGCTGTGCCTTTCTGACCTTTTTGCTTTCGTAAAGGGCTTCAAGGATCTTTTTTACGATCAGAGGTGAACCGTGACAGAATATCTCCGCGGATTCTTCGCCTGTATATGAGTGATCTTCTTTAAAAAATACAACTGTTACTTCGTCTATCAGCTCGCCTTCATTTACGAATTTAGTAAAATACAGCCTGTTGTATTCAAAATTGTTCCTGATGCGGGCGGATGTTAAAAATTCTTTCAGTATGCCGCAGGATCCTTTGCCTGACAGCCTTATTACCGATATTCCCGCTTTTCCCGGAGCGGATGCAAGAGCTGCGATTATCATTATTCGCCCTTCATAAATTGTTTTATTCTTTTCCCCGCTTCTCTGATCTCATCATCAGGCCTCGCTATATTGAATCTGACGTACTGTTTACCGTGATCTGAAAAATGTATACCCGGAACTGTCGCGACTTTCTTTTTGTCGTATAGATCCATCGAGAATTTGAGGCTGCTTTTAAAACTTTTCGGCATCTTTGCCCAGATGAAATAGCCGCCTTCTATCTCAGGCACATCGAAACCTGAGTCCTCAAGCGATTTTTTAAGCAGTCCGAAAGAGACTTTCATTTTTTTCCTCAATATGGCGGAATATTCTTTCCCGAAATCATATTTTTCTAGATAATTCGCGAGAGCCTCCTGCAAAACCGAAGGGGCGCACAGACCCGTGTAATCGTGGATAAGCCTGATCTTTTCCAGATGATCGGCGGAGGCGATATAATAACCGACGCGCCAGCCTGTAATTGACAGAAGTTTTGAAAAGCTGTTCACATAGAAAACATTATCGCTTCTAAAAAGCGGTTCGAACGGTTTCTTGTTAAAATAAATTTCCGAATATACACAGTCGGCTATAATAAAAGCGCCGGACATTTCGGCAATCTCTAAGAGTTTCGTGAACTCTTTTTCTGTCCAGATCCTGCCGTAGGGATTTCCGGGCGAGTTGACAAAAATTATCCCGGCTTTATTGCCGGTGATAAATTTTTCAAGCTTGTTGAAATCTATCGAGAAGTCCTTTTCCGGAATAAAAGAAAAATACTTACTACCGAAGATTTCCGGAAGCCTTGTGTAGCTTTCGTAAGCAGGGTCGAAACCTATCGCCGCCCTATTTTTCGGCAGTATATTGTTCAGATAAGTAAAGATCAGCGAAACTGCTTCTGTCGCGCCGTTCGTGACCATTATGTTCTCTTTTGAAAAAAGACTGTATTTTTGTTCAAGAAGATCGAGAAGTTTCTGATTGCCGTTCGACGGCGCGTATTGATGGATATCTCTGCATGCAATGTTTCCGAGAATCTTCAGAAGTTCCTCGGGAGGCGGAAATCCGGGTATTCCCTGCGCGAGATTTATGCCTCCTTGCATTTTTACTTTATTGCTCATTACGCTTATATATGAAATTTTCTCCAGCGTGACCTCCATTTATACTCTGATTCTGCGATTTCATGGTAATAATATAACAAATCGGCAGCGTTATTCAAATATCTAAAGTTATATTTTGATTTTATATGAAAAATTATCAGTTAATTTTCTTGACTTAGCTTTTGAATATAATTATTTTTACCGCGCTTTTAATTTAATTAAATTATTAATATAAATTAATGGAGGAAAAATGAAAGCGTATCACGCCAAGGAAATCAGAAATATCGCACTCGTCGGGCACAATTCCGTGGGAAAAACGATACTGGCTGAGAGCATAGCTTTCCACACAGGTAAGATCACCCGTATGGGATCGATCGAGGACGGAACGACATTATCCGATTACTCTGCGAACGAGATCGAGAAAAAATATTCCATCAGGTCGTCTTTGATAGCTATAGACAACAAAGATGTAAAATATAACATCATAGACTGCCCGGGCTACGTCGATTTTATCGGCGAGACCCACAGCGCTATAAAAGTCGCCGACACAGTTGTTGTTGCGGTATCCGCAGCAAGTACACAGGGAACGGAAGTAGGAACAGAACAGGGTTTTGAGATCGCCCGTCACAATCATAAACCTACAGCTTTTTTTATAAATAAATGCGACTATGAAAACGCGGATTACGATAAAGTGATATCAGATCTTCAGACCGCCTTTTCATCTTCTGTTACAGAAGTTCAGTTCCCGATCGGAAAAGGAGACACTTTTCACGGGATAGTCGATATCTTCGACATGAAAATGTACACAATGGAGAACGGAAAACCCGTAGCAAAAGACATACCGGCGGATGTAAAATCGAAAGCCGAAGAGATAAAAAACGCTCTCGCTGAGAACATAGCCGGCTCTGACGAAGAACTGATGAATAAATACCTTGAAGCCGGCGAACTTACTCCGGAAGAATTCAATACAGGTTTTAAGAAAGCTTTTACCGAAGGCTCGATATTCCCCGTCTTCTGCGGAAGCGCGATCAAAGGCATCGGAATCCATTCTCTGATGGATAAATTCAATACTATTTTCCTTTCGCCGGCAGATGTAAAGACTCCTGCTATCGAAAAAAACCTGACCGAAGAACTGACGGCGGACGAAAATAAACCGTTCAGCGCTTTCGTATTCAAAACAGTCGCCGAATCCCATGTGGGCGATATGACTTTCTTCAAAGTTATAACAGGAAAACTTACACCCGGAACAGATCTTAAGAACGGCGACAAGATCGAAAGGGTCGGTCTTATAAATATAGTTACAGGAAAGACAAGACACGAGACCAACGAGATTTTTGCCGGGGACATCGGCGCGGTTGTAAAGCTGAAATACACAAAAACCAACGACACTCTTACGGACAAATCTCTAAATTACATAATCAAGCCGATGGATATTCCCAAACCGCTTGTATGGGAAGCTGTTAACACAAAAGACAAGAAAGACGATGCCAAGATCGGTCAGGCGCTGACAGCTCTGTCGAATGAAGATCCTACTTTCGGTTATACTATTGAGCCTGAACTCCACCAGACGATCATCCACGGGCAGGGTCAGAAACATATAGAGACTATGATCGAAAAACTGAAAGAAAGATTCAGCATAGAAATAGATGTAACAGAACCGAAAATACCTTACAGGGAAACCATAACTTCGAATGCAGAAGGCTCTTACAGACATAAAAAGCAGTCAGGTGGCAAAGGCCAGTTCGGCGAAGTTCATATGAGAGTAAGACCGAAAGGAAGAGGTGAAGGCTATAATTTCGTTGATTCTATCGTCGGCGGTTCTATACCCGCAAGGTTTATACCTGCAGTTGAGAAAGGTGTCAATGAGACTCTTGTAACAGGCGTAATTTCCGGTTCTCTTGTAGTTGACCTTGAAGTAGAACTTTTCTTCGGTAAATTCCACGATGTCGACTCATCGGAGATGGCATTTAAGATCGCATCCAGAACATGTTTTAAAGACCTGTTCAAAAAAGCTAATCCGATACTTCTTGAGCCTATATATACAGTAAAAGTGTCGGTTCCCGAAGAATATACGGGCGATATAATGGGCGATATTTCGACAAAAAGAGGAAGACCTGAGGGAATGGAATCAAAAGCCGGTAAGCAGGTAATTACGGCAAAAGTGCCTCTGAGCGAAATGTACAGATACGCTACGACTTTAAGAACAATGACACAGGGAAAAGGCTGGTTCGAGCAGGAATTCAGCCATTATGAAGTCGTTCCGCGCGAGGTTCAGCAGAAGATCGTTGAGAAATACGAAGCCAGCAAAGGTCAGGAAGAGGAAGAATAAAATGAACATTCAGATGGTCGACATGAAAAAGCAGTATGACGAGATCAGATCCCGTCTTGAACCTAAAGTGATCGAAGTCCTGTCCGGCGGTTATTATATTGGAGGTCCGGAGCTTAAAGCATTCGAGGACAAAGCCGCTTCATATATCGGGGTGAAACATGCTATAGGCTGCGCTAACGGAACTGACGCTCTTCAGATATCTATGATGGCGCTCGGCCTTAAAAGAGGTGATGAAGTTATAACAACGCCCTTTACATTTATAGCTACAGCAGAAACGATTAACATTCTCGGGCTGAAACCTGTTTTCGTTGATATTAAACAAGATACTTATAATATTGATCCTGATTTGATCGAAGCCGTCATTACAAATAAAACGAAAGCGATAATCCCCGTTCATTTATACGGTCAGGCTTCTGATATGGATAAGATCAATAAGATCGCTAAGAAACATAAGCTGTTCGTGATAGAAGACAACTGCCAGGGATTCGGAGCAAAATATAAGAATAAAATGCTCGGTTCATTGTCCGATATAGCTACTATCAGCTTCTATCCCGCAAAAAATCTCGGAGCTGCAGGCGACGGCGGTCTGATGCTGACGGATCATGACGAGCTTGCTGCGAAAGTAAGAATGATCGCGAATCACGGCCAGAACGAAAGGTATAAACATCAGGTGGTCGGTGTGAATTCAAGGCTTGACGCGATCCAGGCCGCGATCCTGAATATCAAGCTCGATTTTTTAGACGGATGGAACGAAAAGAGAAGAACCGCGGCCGAAAGGTATAAAAAGAACCTGAAAGATATTGCAGTTGTTCCTTTTGAGCACAAAGATAATTATCATATCTATCACCAGTTCTCAATACAGGTTAAGAAAAGAGACGAGCTGCAGAAGTTTTTGAGCGAAAATAAAATACCTACAGCTATCCATTACCCGATTCCGCTTCACCTTCAGGTCGCATTCGAAGATCTGAAGCTGGGTAAAGGATCTTTCCCTGTCTCTGAGAAAGTCGCAGAAGGAATCATATCGTTGCCAATGCATCCGCATATAACAAATGAAGAGATAGATTTCATCTCTGACACAATAAAAAAATTCTATAAGTAGTGACTTTTAAAGGGGGCAAAAGCCCCCCTTTTTTATTGAAGAACTTTGTTCTCAAAACCGTTAATTAAGGCATCCACGCAATCTTCATTCGTTACAGGCTCTTCTTTGATAAATTCTTCGTTATGCGAATTAAGAATTCCTTTTATTGCTATTCTGCCTACATTATCTACAAGATAGTAATGAATGCCTACGATTTTGGAATTTTTTCCGCCTCTTAAAATTTCGCAGTAAAAAATATACGTTCCGTTCGGAAATTTATGATAACGCACAAATTCTATCAATAGCCCGAGACTTTCATCAGCCATTTCTGACTGATCCGGCATCCAGTTGCCGTTTGGCGGAGGATAAAGATCTATAACTTCAGCTTCCGAAATTTTCTTTTCATTAAAATAATCAGCGATCATCTCAGCGAGTGTTCTGTCAAAAGAACTGCTTTCTCTGTCCAGCAGATGAACGGGACATACTATCATTTTATAGCCTCCGGAAATGAATTTTTCCCTCAGAAGCTTATTCTCTGATGAGCAGCCGGATATTATTATCATTAAAATTATAACTGCTGTCGCATATAATATTTTTCCTGTTCTCATAAACACCCCCGTAATTTTCAGTTAGTATTATAAATAATAACCGTTATATAAGTCAAGTCAGAAATTTTAATAATCTAATTATCTACAGTTGTTTTAAAAATCTCCTTTTTGCTTCTCAAGAACATCCAGCATAAACCAATGAGAACAACTACTACACCAGCACTGACGATAAAGCCTGCCCTTCCGCCCCAGGCTCCCGAAACAGATCCGGCAAACAGATTTCCGATCGGAGTTACCCCTCCGAAGACCATAGTGTAAACGCTCATAACTCTTCCTCTGAACTGAGGATCAGAATTCAGTTGAAGCGTGGAATTTACTGATGTAAAGAACATTATATTGGATATTCCCAAGAGTATAAGAAATGACGAAGCTGTATAGAAATTCGAAGATAAACCTATAAGGATCATCGCAAAACTTATTGAATAAGGCATGGCTGCTATCAGAAATTTCTGATTCAGTTTATGGGAATAAACAGCAACGGTTAATGCGCCGATGACGGATCCGATTCCCAGAGCGGACAATAAAAAACCGAACCCTTGTGCTTCGGTTTTAAGGACGGTTTTTGCAAAAACAGGTATTATAACATTAAAATTTATCGCAAAAGTTGATACTATCGCCACGAAAAGAAGAGGCCGGAAAAGAATCGCTTTACTTCTTATATAGGCCAGGCCTTCCTTAATCTCTTTCATCACGGTTTGCCTTACTACGGCTGTTTCCTCTTTCCTGATCTTCAGATTTTTGATCATGTGAACCGTTACTATAACAGCCATAAAAGACAGCGCATTGAACAGAAAGCAGAATCCTATTCCGAAATTAGCTATCAGTATCCCTCCGACTGCCGGCCCGATGATCCTGGCCAGGTTAAAAGTGACCGAATTAAGCGCGATTGCGCTTGTCAGGTGGGTTTTACCTACTAGTTCTATCATAAATGACTGCCGCGTGGGCATATCGAGCGTATTAACGAAACCTAGTATGATCACGATCACCGCTATATGCCAGAACTGAACGGCTCCGCTGAGAACAAGTATAGTAAGCAGAAGCGCAAGTACCATTGATACCGTCTGTGTAACAAGTATTATCTTTTTTTTAGGGAACCTGTCCAGATAAACTCCCGCCACCAGCGAAAAAAGCATTACAGGTGTGAACTGAAGCGCTCCGATAAGTCCCAGTAGAAAGGGAGACTTCGTGAGTTCATAAACAAGCCATGCCTGAGCTGTGGTCTGCATCCATGTGCCGGAAAGAGAAATGCCCTGTCCATACCAGAAAAGTCTGTAATTCCTGTGCCTGAAAGCAGGAAATGTTTTCTTGATAAAATATGGTATTGCTTTTAAGCGGTACTTCATGAACTCTCGCTTTTATTCGCTCTGCCTAAAAATAAACCTATGTTTAAATATAAGTCAAATCAAATTTTATTAAACTTTGATGCAGAAATAAACTATTTATCTTCGTCAATCCATTTACTCCAGATTTCGGGTCTATCTCCTGCAGCGGACTTTTTCCCGTTCCTGACGACCGGAAGTTTTATCAATTCCTGATTTGCGAGAAGTTCAGTAAACAGATCGAATTTAAGATATGCGAATTTTGATTTATACAGCTTTGATTCTTTATCTATAAGTTCTTCTTTATCATCCAGCCCTGATAGAATGCTCTCAAGCTCTCCCCTGCTCATCTGCTTATCGTCAAGGTCAACAGAATGGAATTTTATCCTTCGCTCGGAAAAATATCTTTCGGCTTTCTTTGTGGCGCTGCTTTTTTTTCGTCCGAATATCTGTATATTCATGACTGTCTCCTTAAAAAAAAAGTCCCGCATTAAGCGGGACATTTGATTAGAATGATGTTGTATCCGCAAAAGTGAAATCTTTTATGAGCATCGTAGGAACTTTGGTGCCTGCAGCGATATTGTCTTCTTTTCCTAAGAGAAGGATATTCTTCGCTGCATCATGAAGAACTTCGTTGAACCTCAGGTTGTTGACGGAATGTTTGATCTTTCCGTTCTCGAAGTAATAGATACCGTCCCTTGTAAGGCCAGTTACCTCGTTCTTTCTCATGCTGACTGTTCTGATGTACCAGAAATTGTTTATGATGAGTCCGTTTTTAACTTTCTTCATCATTTCCTCTTCTGTCGCATTTCCGCCCCTGATGATCACATTCGGGATAAAATTTGGTTCTGCTTTTATCTTATGAGCATAAGACCTGTTTGTGAACAGCTCTTTAACCACACCGTTCTTTATCCAGTCTATGTTCCTGGCTGCAAGACCGTCACCGCTGAACGCACTGGCGGTAAGGTCTTTCTCGTCAAGACTTGATATAAGCGAAAAATTCTTTCCGAACATGTTTTTTCCGATCGAATTATGAAAAGCAGATACTCCGTAATCAGCGTTCTTTCTGTCAAAAAAATACAACAGAAAGCTGAAGAAATTAATTACAGCCTGAGGCCGGAGAATTACATTATACTGACCTGCTTCGATCTTTTTAGGTTCAGTAAGAGCATCGAACCTTGAATTAAGCTGGTCGATCTCTTTCTTTATTGAATAATCATTAACATCTTTTACGCTTCTTTCAACCTTGGCTTCCCTTGTTTTATTGTCTGCCATGGTCATTGAGTTCTCAAATTCTGATGAGGAGTCGAAGCCTTCGAAACCGTTTTTGTTCTTGAGATATGAATCAGTTACTCTTTTCGTAACTATACCGGAAACAAAAGCCTTTTTCTTCTCCGCATTGTCAACAGTCTTCTTAATAACATCCACCATCTCTTTCATCGAGAATTTAACCGTGTTCTCCGAAAGATTGTCCGTCTTCGGAATCTTAGCTTTGGATGTACTGGGAACGAATTCAGGGTCGGGTTTGTTTAATTTAGCTATATTCTGAGCTGTTTCGACCATTTTTTTCAGTTCGCATTCGTCAAGAGAATTTATTCTGGCACTGCCTGTTTGTGTTCCGTAAGCTACATTCAGCCTGACGCCGTATTTTACTCCGGTCATATTCTGTGTGATCATATTCTGTGCATATCTTGTAGCAGTTTCGTCAGACCTGTACATAAAAAGCGAGAAATCATCGGCAGAGCAATTATTCTCAATAAATTTTGCGGCTTTCTGAAATTGTTTGTCTGTCATTTTGAACCTCCGACTCTGATTTTTTTGAACCTTGCCGTTGCAGCTCCGTGCGTCATCCTCGCTGTTTGAGGAGGCTGTCCCTTTCCGCAGTTCGTAACTCCGAAATCCTTCCAGTACCTTGCGTCACAGATAGCGTCGCATGAATTCCAGAATTCAGGATTGCATGATTTGTACAGAACATCCTTTAGAGGCCTTACTTTCTTTCCGTTCTTTATCTCCCAGAACATATCGCCGCCGAACTGGAAATTCACCCTGTGCTGATCTATCGAAAAAGATCCTCTTCCTTCAATGTAAATACCGTCTTCGGTATCTGCTATAAGCTCCTGCGGAGAAAGCAGTTTTTTACCGGGTTCTAGATAAAGGTTGGGTATTCTGTTTATAGGAAAATCATAATAATATGTAGCCCTGTTACAGCCTCTGCTCATGTTCTCGCCAATAAAAGGTGCGGTGTCTCTTGTTGTTCCGTATTCATTAAGTATCCCGTCCTTTATAATATACCATTTCTGGCCTGGAACACCGTCGTCATCGTATCCTGCCGTAGCAAGTCCGAAAGAAAGAGTGTTGTCGCCCACAAAATTTACTATCTCTGAGCCGTAGCGGTATTTTTTGAGTTTTTCGGGAGTCGCGAACGATACACCTGCGTAATCAGCTTCCCATTTTAACACCCTGTCAAGCTCGGTAGGATGCCCGACACTTTCGTGCATGGTAAGTCCGAGGTGGTTCGGATCAAGAATTAAGTCTCTTCTTCTGATCTCTCCCGGTTCATCAGCTTCAAGTTTGATGATAGCTTCTTCTGCTATCTGAACCGCTTTCTGTACAAGATTCATTTTGAGCACATGTTCCCATCCTGCTCCATATCCGCCTTCGTCAAATGATCTCGTCTGAGAATCTTTATCGTTAACAGCGGTTGCAGATATCATTGGATTAATATAATAAGTATTCGAATGAATAACCGAACCGAGTGTTGATGCGAAATACTTATCGTCGTTCAGCATGTCAAGCATGAAAAATGCTCTTTTGATCTTAGAATAATTCAGAAGTGTTTTATTAACTTCCAGCATAAGATCAACTTTTTCGGAAAGCGGAACCTTAAAAGGGTCAATCTGTATCTTTGTAGAATAAGAATCGATATAGCCCCTTTCATGTGCAAGTGTTAACCCTTTGCCTTTTTTTATCTTTGCTGAAAGCTCCGCCACTTTTACCGCTTTTTCTACGGTCTTCTTTACTTCGTCATTTGAAAAAATGTTTGAATGTGCAAAACCCCATGCTCCATTCTTCATTACTCTGATCCCGTAGCCGTGCTCGACATTCCTGCTGGTGTTCTTCAGGCTCAGGTCCATAAGAAAAATAGTCTCCCTTGTGGTTTTCTGAATTCTGATGTCCGCATATTCGGCTCCCATACTCTGCGCGTGATTCAAAGCTGTTGAGAGATGATCCATTTATGCCTCCGCATAGTTTTTTTTAACTAAAATTAAAAATACACAATAAAACGAATTATATCAAACAATTAATGATAAAAGGCATTAAAACAGAGATGAAATAAAAAAAGCCCGGATGAACGGGCTTTAGAAATGAAATAATTGTTTTTACTGGAAAATTGCGCCTTTGATCAGGAATGTAGCAGCGAAAGCAACAATAGCATAAAGCTCGGGAAAAACTGCAAGTACTAGTGTTTTTCCGAAAACATCGTGTCCCTGCCCTATTCCGGCGATACCGTTAGCTGCAAGAGAACCCTGATATATAGCTGAGATCATCGCTACTACACCAAGTATAAGCCCTGCTCCGAAAACACCCATTCCCTGAAGAAGTGTCAATTCTGCGGTAATGTTCGTGTACATAATGAAAAATCCGCCGAATCCGTAAAGACCCTGGGTTCCTGCGAGAGCGCTGAGGATCATACACTGACCGAACGCGCTTTCTTTCTTCTTAATTGTGCCTACGGTAGCATTTCCGGCTATAGATACGCCGATCGCGCTTCCGATCCCCGACAAAGCCACCATCAGACCTAGTCCGATATACGCCATCACTAAGGGCAGTGTCAATTCTGTTGTCATTTTACGACTCCTTTGATTTTTATATTCTTTAATTTCATTATCATTGAATTATGCATTCTTTTTAAACGGTTTATACTCTTTTCCTCCGCCTGTCCATCCGGCGTTCTTATAAAATTCCACGAAAGTCAGCCTCATCGGATGAACGAAAGATCCCAGACTGCATAGCAGAAGGTTTCCCGTATGACCCACAAGCAGAAAGATCAGCCATACCAGCCAGCCTACATACGGAATGTCCAGGAATATCTCCCCGATGTTATTTATAACTAATCCTAAAATCGATCCGGACAGCCCGAGCGCGAACAGCCTGATATAAGATAATGTATCGCCGAATACTCCTGTTATGTTGTTGTACATATCCCATATTCCGAGACCGAGTCTTTTGAAAATATTTCCGGTAGTGCTGAAAAGCATGGCTGCAGCAAGACCGATCCATACAAAGATCATTGCAATGGATTTTATTTCAGGAAAAGCTCCTGCAGTTATTCCGGCTATGATCATCATAACCCAGCCCAGTGTCGGCAGAGCTGCTATAAAGCTGTTTTGCTTTGTAATGTTGAAAGCTTTGATCAGCAGACCGAATATTATCTGTATAAGTCCTATTGCGATCGAAAGATTGAACATTTCGTCCGCTGTCAGGAAAAGCCCTTTTGTTTCAGCTGATTTTATAATACTGGATTCTGCAAGAGTTACGCCGAAAATAGTTCCGGTTATCGCACCCGCTATCACAGTAGCTAATCCCAGGAACTGAACGAGCGTCAGTATCGCCCTCATGTCAGCTTTTTTGATCTTGAATTTAGCAGCAGTGGCTGCGACAATCATTACGACTCCGTAACCCGCATCGCCCAGGCATAAACCGAAGAACATCATATAGAATGGAGCGAAGAATGCGGTCAGATCTATCTCTGTGTAGGAAGGCAGCGAGAACAGCCTGGCTATAGGTTCGAATAACTTTGCGAATCCGTTGTTTTTCAGTAGGATCGGCACTTTACCCATCTCTTCGGAGGAAGGTTTGTCCGCAATATAAACAAGTCCTTCTTCATCAAGATACTCAAGCAGCGTCTGTTCCTTTTCCTCAGGTATCCACCCCTGAACTATCTTAACGAGATCCTCAGAAACGGACACGGAGTTCATTCCGGCTTTTTCCAGCATGGTTTCATTTATAAGGTCGTTCATAGCCTTCTCCACTTCTCCGGAAGAATGCCATGCAAAACCGTCGAGAAGATCATCTATCTCTTTCTTCCTTACAAGCTCGGATTCCCTTTCTTTTATCAGCGAACCCAGAGTACTTTCAGGCAGTTTGATATCCTCTAATTCAGGAAAATTATTCACGTCTTTTCTGCTAAGAACTATGAAATTGGCGGTGTTACCTGAAGTAGAAATTATTTCGCATATATATTTTTCTTTGAAATCTTCAGTCAGTTTATCGATTCCGAGCCTGTAGAATCTTATGTTCAGGCCTGACATCTCGAGCTTTTTCTTATCTTCCTGTCCGAATTCGCCCCACGGTTCAAGAGCTTTAATATCCCTGTTAACTGATATTAAATGCTGATTAATCTGCTCGTACTCGGTCTGAAGCTTAACTATGGCATCATAAACCGATTTTCCTTTGCCTTGATGATCCGGTTCTTCCGGAACGATTCCGGACGCTTTCAGTGTTTTTATCCTTCTTCTCAAAAATTTCAGTACAGCTTCTTTCTGAGATATTCTCAAAAGATTTGTCTTCTGGATGTCGTTCGTCTCCGCTGTTTCAATTATGTGCAGAAGTCCCAGATCCTGAAGTTTTGACAGAAACGGTGTCAGATCTTTGTGATAAAGAAGTATCGAGTATTTTTTCATAGGCACTATCATGCGCTTGCCTCCATCATCTGCCGGTTCTTAACGATCTTCTGGGATGATTTGGACAGATTGTCCTCATCCTCCATAAACCTTTTGATCTTCAGAATCGCTTCCTGGAATCCGGGTATCTGAACTTTTTCGTACAGATTTACTTTCTGAGTGGTCTTTCTTCTCGCTTTTTCAAGGAGCTCCATTTTTTTGGTAAATACTTCTCTTTCAACGGCGATCTTAACCAGCTCTTTCAAGATCTCTATTCCGTCATAATACCACACCGGCGATTCGAACATACTGAATTCCTTAACTGTAAACTCGATATTTTGAAGTAAAGGCGTCGATACTCCGGCTATCTTTTTCTGGCTGAGGACTACATTTTCCACCCTGATAAGCGAAGGTTTAAATTCGTTCCAAAGTCCCGACATCCCGGAATATTTCAGCATTTCCGCTTCTAAAAGCGAATCCAGCTCCTGCACTTTGTCTTTAGCCTTCTTGACCTCCATCCTCAAAGCTGACTCCTTGTTCTTGATGGTCGGCAGGGCTCTCTGTCTTATCTTGAGCTGTTTACCCAAAAGCTGCATCGAGATCTTGTTATATTGAAATTTTATAGCCATTTTGACTCTCGGATTTAGTTTTTGGGCCAGTATTTAGCTACCAGAGCTTCTTTTATTCCTATCTCTGACTTATTGAAGTATTTAGCGAACAGCCTCCATCCTGTATCAAGCATGGCATCTATCTCGATGTTGATATCAATAGCAAGCAGTTCTCTCGAATATTCCTTTGCGTATTTAAGTGTCCTTTCGTCATAATCGTTCAGGTCGAAACCGTTCTCGAGCTTAGTTTTCGCGTTTGCCGCGTCTGCGAAAAGTCTGATAGCGGCGTTCATAACCTGAGGATGATCTTCTCTTGTCTGTTTTCCGATCACAAGTTGTTTCAGCCTTGAAAGTGATCTGAAGGGATCGATAATGACCTTTCCTATGTCCGTATCTCTTCTTAAGAACAGCTGCCCTTCGGTAATATATCCTGTGTTGTCGGGTATTGCGTGAGTGATATCTCCGCCTGACAGAGTTGCAACAGCTATGATAGTGATAGATCCGCCTTCAGGGAACTGAACCGCTTTTTCATAAAGCTTGGCGAGATCAGAATATAAAGATCCGGGCATACTGTCCTTTGACGGTATCTGGTCCATCCTGTTAGAAACTATACTTAAAGCGTCGGCATAGAGCGTCATGTCGGTAAGAAGTACGAGCACCTTCTGATGTTTTTCGTGAGCGAAGTATTCAGCTGTGGTAAGAGCCATATCCGGAACGAGAAGCCTTTCCACCGGCGGGTTCTCTGTAGTGTTGATAAAGCTGATGATCCTGTCGAGTGCGCCTGCATTTTCAAATATATGCTTAAAGAAAAGATAATCGTCGTTGGAAAGTCCCATACCGCCCAGAATGATCTTGTCGGCTTTCGCTCTTAAAGCGACCATGGCCATAACCTGATTGAAAGGCTGGTCCGGATCGGCGAAGAAAGGTATCTTCTGTCCTGTAACAAGCGTGTTGTTAAGGTCGATCCCGGCTATTCCCGTGGGTATAAGTTCCGAAGGCTGCTGTCTTCTCACGGGATTTACCGAAGGGCCGCCTATCTCTATTTCTTTTCCTTCTACAGACGGACCGCCGTCTATAGGATCGCCGTAGGCGTTGAAAAACCTTCCGGCAAGTTCGTCGGATACTTTGATCGTCGGCGCTTTTCCCATAAAAACGACTTCAGCGTTCGTAGGAATACCTTCCGTTCCGGAGAATATCTGGAGAGTTACGGTATCGCCCTGTATCTTGACCACCTGAGCTAGTTTTCCGTTAACTGTGGCTATCTCTTCGTTGCCCACACCTTCCGCTTTGAGAGAACAGGTGGCTTTTGTGATCTGAGTTATCTTTGTATATATTTTCTGAAAAGCCGTAGTTTCCATTTAAACCGCCTTTCTTTCGTTTAATTTATTGTTGAGCTGCTGTAGATAATTATTGAATTTTTCAGATTTGAACTCAGAATAGTTCATCTGCTTGAAAATATTTATTACGGCCTTAAAGAAAGGGTTGATCTCTTCGAAGGATGTGAATTTATATTTCATATTATAAACTTTGAGCACTTCATCAAGCATAAACTCCTGCCTTTCAAAAGGTGTAGATTTGTCGATCTTATCGAAAGCATCCTGCTGAAGTATCACAAAATCGAGCACTTCGGCTTTCCAGTACCTTTCATGATAATCGATAGGAACACCGTCATCTCCGAGAATATTGATCTGCTCGGAAGCCTCTTTTCCTCTAAGAAGGATATCTTTCGCTAAAGTGACCTTTTCCACCCAGTCAGGAGCGATAGTTTTCTTAAGATATTCCTGTATCTCAGGATATTCAAGATATTTTGAATACGAATCGATCGGGTCGATCGCCGGATATCTTTTGCTGTCAGCCCTTTCCTGATTCAGCGCGTAAAAACATCTCGCCGCTTTTTTCGTGGATTCGGTAACCGGCTCTTTTAAGTTTCCTCCTGCAGGTGAAACCGTTCCTAAAAAAGTTATCGAACCTGTTGCGCCGTTGTTTAAATAAACAGAACCGGCTCTCGAGTAGAAATTCGATATGATCGCGGGAAGGTCCATCGGGAACGCGTCCGGTCCCGGAAGCTCTTCCATCCTGTTCGACATCTCCCTAAGAGCCTGAGCCCATCTGGAAGTTGAATCTGCAAGAAGCAGAACTTTAAGTCCCATTGACCTGTAATATTCTGCAAGGGTCATTCCTGTATATACTGATGCTTCCCTCGCTGCTACGGGCATGTTGGATGTGTTACAGATGATGGTAGTTCTTTCCATCAGCTTTCTACCCGTTCTCGGGTCTTCAAGCTCCGGGAACTCTGTGAAGATCTCTACTACCTCATTAGCCCTTTCTCCGCATGCCGTGACGATGATCATATCAGCTTCGGCCTGCTGGGAAACAGCGTGCTGCAGAACTGTCTTTCCGCATCCGAAAGGCCCCGGAATAAATCCGGTACCGCCTTCTGCCAGAGGATTCAGTGTGTCTATAGTTCTTACGCCGGTTTCCATTATTTTGAAAGGCCTCGGTTTTTCTTTATATGCTCTGATCGGGATCTTTACCGGCCATTTCTGCATCATGGTAACGTTATGGTCCTTGCCTTTTTCATCTGTAACTACAGCGACAGTATCTTTCGTTCTGTACTTGCCTTTTAGGGCAACGCTTTTTACGATGAACTGTCCTTCGAATTTGAACGGAAGCATAATTTTGTGCGGCATCCATCCTTCTGTGACTTCTCCGAGCCAGCTTCCCGCTTCGACTTTATCCCCCGCCTTCGCGATCGGAGTAAAATCCCATTCAGCGTCAGGATCAAGAGCTTCCGTGTATTCGCCTTTCTTTAGAAATACGCCCTTCATTTTGTTCAGATCGTTCTGAAGCCCGTCGTAATTCTTCGACAGGATACCCGGCCCGAGCGTCACTTCGAGCATGTGGTCTTTAAATTCGGCTTCTGTTCCTACCTTAAGACCTCTCGTGCTTTCGAAAACCTGAGTGAATGCTTTGTTCCCGAGCACTTTTATGACTTCAGCCATCAGATCTACGCCTTTATGCCTGATAAAACAAATCTCGTTTTGTGAAACAGGCCCGTCGGCTTCGATGACGACCATGTTGGCTATAATACCGGTGACTTTTCCTTTTGTAGCCATCTTTTACCCTTCTATTCTATTTTTTTCTTTTTCTTCATCTGTGATACCCGACTCTTTTCCCTGCTTTTCAAGTTCTCTGATGAACCTTTCGAAAAGTTCCTTTCCGGTCTCGGGATCGAGCTTGATCCATCTTTCGATGATCGTTACCTTAATGAAATGCACAAGCAGTTTTTCTATCGTAAAATAATTCCATACGGTCTTTTCATCTAACCAGTCCCACTTAAAAAGATCTATCGCTTTTTCCCTTGCGAGAAGATCTTTTATTTCGAATATTGAACTCAGCCTGTCTATGTATTCAACGCTGTCAGAAAGTCCGAAATCCTTTAAACTGCTTGATTTTAGGGCGGATGATACTTCGTTTATTTTAAGAATGTATTTTTCTGCATCCAGACCGTGCTTTCTGACATTTAAGGCCGCAAGAATGTTCCTCATGTTTATTTCGAGCTCGAAATAGCTTTTGAGAAACTCATTGTCGCATTCGAGCAGGTGATCGATATAGGAAGTTACAAGTTTCTGCTTTAATTCATCTCTTTTTTCGATGTCCTTTTCAAAAGCTTCTATAAATTCCCGAATGTAAGAGACCGCCTCATCCGGCTCTTCGATCATTTGTTCGATCTGGGCGCGGGTGTAGTTGCCGCTCTCGAATGCTTTCACATCGAAACCGCAAAGGATCTTATACAGATTACGATTATCCTGCTTCAGCCTGAAAAGCTCGAAATAAGAGTAATCCTTTTTGTGAAGGAACTCTTTCATGTCCGAAAGCATCTCCGCCGAACCGTAAGACAGCTTTGAGTCCTCGATCGTTATATTAGGCAGCCCTGCGACAAGAAAGTAATAATTCCTGGCCATTATTTTCCTCCGAACAGCATTTCGGCCGTCTTCGGTCTCATATATTTTTTAAAGAAGTTCTCGAAATCTTTTTCAGTAAAACTCAGTTTGTAGCTTCCGTCAGCCGGCCCTATTTTGAATCCGTTTTCCATGTTCGCGTCGGGAACTATGTTCAAACCGCCGTTAAGCAGCGTTCTTACTCCTGATTTAAGATGATTTTCAAGCTCTGTTCTGTGCTCGGCCGGTATCGACACTTCGAGATCCATTCCTTTCGAAGGGTCGGAAAAGAAATTCTTTACAGATATTTCAATTATCTTTTTCATAAAATCTTTATCTGAAAGCGTGTTCTTGACCGCTTCAGAAACGACTTTTGTTGTGATCAGATCGGTAATTTTCTGTTTTACATCGCTTACCGACTGATTCACTGACATTTTCATTTCCGTTCTGCCGTTATTTATTATCTCCGCAGCGCTGTTTTTTGCGTCAGATATGATCTTTTCCGCATCAGCTTTTGCTTTTGAAAGTGTTTCCTCAGCCGTTTTCTTTGCTGTACCGATTATCGAATCCGCTTCGATCTTTGCTTTTTCGACGCCTTCTGAATAGATCTTTCCTGTCAGTTCCTGGAGTTTGTTGTCCATTATCTGTCTCCGGTATGTTTTATATTAAATATTATATTCAAATTGATCATATCCTGTTTTTAACTTTGGAAATTTATCCTTTTTAATATGATTGTCAAGTTGTTTTTATTCTAAAAAATCATAATTAAAATATGCTTCGAACAGATCTCTGAAAGAAGAGAGGGATGTGCTTATATGAATCGGTACTGTCTTGGCAAAAATGTCGAGAGTTACTATCGCATTGATCGCGGAATCCGTTTCCGAAGCCGCTCTCAGCCTGTCTGCGACCGCAGAATTAACGATACTTAAATTTTTGTATATCTTATTAAGTCCCTGCAGATCGATCTCGTATTTTTTACCTTCTTTCGCCAGAAAATACTGGGCCAGAAGATACATCGATGTAGCTCTGAATATAGTATTCTCTTTATCAGCCAGCGGAAGATGAAAATATGCCATCGGTTTAAAAAAGGCAAGGTGAGGACAGCCTGAAGCTGCGTTGACGAGACCCATCATTGCGCCGACAGCCTTTTGTACAGTTGTATCCTGCGATATTTTTTTGCCGTCGATCACGACTTCGAGATATACTTTTTCAAATGACTTTAAACCGTCAAAGTATTTTACCAGGTTAACGAGCGAAACGGCAAGGGGACAGTGTCTTGTAAAGGCGGATTTTAAGGGGCAGTTCGGGCATTTGCAGAAATCGAGCTCTGTCCAATCCGGCAGGTGATCTTCGGTTCTGTTTTCTGTCAGCCTGATCTTGTCTTTATCCCACTGAAAACTGAAATCTTTTTCTTTACCGTCTGCGAATATGAATTTGTAATCAATTGTTTTCAACTTATTTCTTCCCGGGCTGAAAATTTCCTGCCCCAGTATTCCGAATAATTATAAATGAGCCCTGCACTGCATCGAGAACAGATCCTGGCTCGGTTTGTGCCCTTTTACCTTCGGATCGAACCTTTTATCGAACTCCTCTGCCGCAGCTTTGTCGAATTCATAAGCCGGGCTGTTGTAGAACTTCCAGCTGTGTCCTTCAAAAAAGCCCTTTTTCAGTTCAAGCACGAGAAGTCCCAGCGGAAAGCTTCCGTCATTAGAGCTTATGTTGTAATCCTTACCGTTCTTAAAACCATGCTTGCAGTAATTGTGCGGATCTCCGTAAATTATAACAGCCGGATATCCTTTTTCCCTCGCCAGCCTGACCGTATGCCTGATAAGCATTGCTCCCACTCCGTTCCTCTGATATCCGGGAAGAACGCTTACCGGGCCGAAAGTCGCCGTTTCTGTCTTTTCGCCTTTTTCATTCTCGACATAAGATCTTGTGTACATTATGTTCCCGATTACCTTACCCGAGCATTCAACGACGAAATCGAATTCTTTGATAAAATCGGGATGATCCCTTAATATATGCGCCAGATAATGTTCGTCGCAGCCGGGAACATAAAGGTTCCAGAAAGCCTCGCGAGTCAGCTCCTCTACAGCTCTGTAGTCAGATTCGGTTTCCGTTCTTAAAGTTGTTATCAATAGTTTCCCCCATGTTTTTCAAAACGGATGCAATATACGAATAATGTCCGGTCTTTTCAATTTATATTTCTTGCATTTGTTCTTCAGCTCTGTTATTTTGCCTATAAGTTAAAAAAGGAGCGTAAATGAAGTATCTGATATTCTTTGTCGTCTTAGCTGCAGCTGCGACCCAAAGTCTTTTTTCGCAATTCGGTGTAGACGCGGAAACAGGCATACTCGCTACCACTTACAATAACGTGAGAATAGCCGGATATACGGGAACAAAGTTCTCGCTCTGCGACGATCTGGAGGATGATCCCGTTTTCTTTTACCGTATCAGGCTTAATTACCTTTTAAAAGAAAAACACTTCTTTTCTCTCCTATACGCGCCTCTGACAATTAAGTCAGAAGGTTCTCTTGATAGAAACATTTATTTTATGGAAACATCATATCCGGCCGGAACTGAGCTGGACGCCAGCTTCAGATTCAATTCATACAGGCTGACCTACCGCTATGAATGGATAAACAGTGAAAATATAGAATTCGGAATAGGCTTTACCGCAAAGATAAGAGATGCGGAGATCAAACTTAAGAGCGAACATATCTCCAGAAGCAAAAAGAATGTCGGTTTCGTGCCTATCATCAATTTCAGGTTCCTCTGGAAGATCACAGATAAGATCGGATTTCTTACAGAAGGTGACGCTCTCGCTGCTCCTCAGGGCCGTGCTGAAGATGTTCTTGCCGCAGTTACTTACAGAACCGGAGATCATCTGACCGTCAAGGGCGGCTACAGGATCCTTGAAGGCGGCGCTGACAACGATGAAGTATATACTTTCTCGCTTATAAATTACGCTGTACTGGGATTTATATACAATTTCTGAACATAATTAACACGGAGCGTAAATTGAAAAAATATTTAATTATGCTGATCCTTTTGAGTTTAATAGCAGCATCCGGAAGTGCAATTGTCACAAAAAACGAAATTAAGGCAGGTCTGTCCGGAACAGCCAGTTTCGACCTGCCGGGAGACCGTTCCGGTTATCTAAGCTTTAACTCGCCGGAATTATCGTATCAGTTCGAACTTAAACTGAATAATAATTTTTTCTTTTTAGTTAATGCTAAAGCCGGTTACTTCAGAAATCCCGATAAAAGAGCTGAATTCAGTTCCTTCGAGTGGCTAAATTTTTCTGTACTAAGATGGCCTGAACAAGATACAGACAGGTTTAGCTTTGAAGCAGCACCCGGACTGAAGGCGAGATTCGGTGATTTTTCTGCCGGTTTTCATTTCAGACACATTTATGACCATGAAATATGGTATGCGGCGATAGACGAAACAACTCCCTTATATCCTGCAGGTACAGGAAGAACTCTTGATGTCATAACGGATTATGAATACTTTGATTACGGTTTTAATCTCAGCTATGGAAAAGATAATTATTTTATTGAAGCATATTTAAAGGACAGGTACAAGAGCGATTACGATACAGATTTTGAAAACAGCGACAAAAAAGAAACAAAACAGGATAAACCTAATTCTACTGAGCGCACCGATTATCCTTTTATTTACGGGATAAGAGGGTCATATTCGATGCGTGTCAGCGAAAATTCAGAAATGAACGCTTCGGTGATGTTCGAAATGTTCGAAGACAACAGTGACAATTATAATAACAAGCTCGACACGGGATTAAATTACACAGCATCATTAAGCCCCGTTTTCAGTTTTTCGCTTGGCGGTACATACGAGCAGTACTTCTATCAGTATGGCAAAGTAACTTTCCCTGAAAATGCCGATCCTGAAGATCCTGAACTTGAAGTATTAGAAGGAGAAGATTCTTTTACCTGTGTAAAAACGTTTGGTAATATCACATATACACCGTTTACCAATTTTGATGTATATTTATACTCAGGCTATGATGCATATTTTAATACCGATGATATTTCCGACAAAATAAGTATCGGTCTCGGATGCGATTACACATTTGATTTTGCATCTCGATAATTTCTTACTTAATACTCTCTATCAGCTTCAATCCGGCTTTATCCATTTTCTGCCTGATCACTTATCAACTGCCCATGTGTGCTTCGAGCCAGTCCAGTGTACGTCTGACGGTCTCCTGTCGGCATAGACTTAGAGCGTGATCGCCATCCGGGAACTCATACCATTCAACAGTCGGTACGGCTTCTATTAAAGGCGGATAATGGTGTGTCGGAAAAATATCGTCTTTTCTGCCGGTCAGCATAAGTATTGGACGGTTTAAGAGGTGCTCCCCTACCGATTCTATCGAAGGAAGCGCTTCATACTGCAATTTCAGCTCCTCGCCTGACACGCCGTAGGGCGCGGTCCCTGCCCTGATGCCCTATAAAATCCGCCGAGGATCTTACAGCCTTTGGAAGTAAGTGTAATTCCATCAAGTCCGGCTTCATATATGCTCATATTGTTCCCTTCCTTTTTACTCTTAGCAATTTGTTATAGGGTTAGTTTAATTCATCTGTTCTTCCATTAACCGGAATTTACTCTTTACACTGTTTAAAATCAAGAGTTTTACAAACATTCTACTTAAGACCTCGACAATGCTGCTTAATTACCTTTCTTCAATCACTCAATCCGAATTTAAATAACATACCGTACAATTAAAAGTTTATCTTATCCAACAGCTTCAAACCAGCTTTATCCATTTTCGTGAATCCGAACAGCTTTCTACCCAAATCCTTCAACGATGCCCCGAAGTGGTAAACAATCTCACCGTCAATAATAATAAACCTGTCGTGAATATCCTTTGTCTCTTTGACCTCGATCGGAAAATACTGTTCACCAAACTTCTTTAAATCGAGCCTGAACTGATCTGATATCGATTTCGTAACGATCCTAACCTGCACACCCTTCTTTATTTTCGTCAGATGAATCAGCACTGTATCATCAACATAATTATCTAGGATAACGATAGATCTTTCCGCGCTTCTGAACAGATCGGAAACGAACTTGTATGCATCGAAAATCTGACCTTCAAAGAATATTCCCTGCTCCGGTACGCTATTCTTACTTTCCATGATCTCAAAAACCTGATCGATCCTCTTGTCGGTTTCTATCTGCTTCAACTCTACCTTGTCCAGCCTCTGAAATATCAGCCCGTTAATCTGAATGAATTTCCGCATTGCTACAAATGCATTAATGATCCTGATACTTGTTTGTATTGCTGTTGAGCTTCTTAATACCGCGGAAAGCATAGAGACACCCTGTTCTGTGAAAGCATAAGGCAAATACGTCCTTCCTCCTTTTATCATCTTTATTGAATTATGCTTTGCCAATATCGAGGTCACAATTTGTGACCTCGATATTAAACTTTCATTTTTTTCGTGATCGATAGATAAGACCAATATTTCATATTCTTCATATGATAATTGAAAACAGAAATTTTCGGGAAACCTTTCAAAATTTCTTTTAACAGCCTGATTCAGAACTTTCGTCTCTACCCCATACAACTCAGCCAGATCTCTGTCCAGCATCACCTGAAATCCCCTTACAGAAAATATCCTGTCCCTTATACTCTCCTCGAACTTCACTAACTCACCTTTCGACATACGCACTCCGCCATTACTTTTACGCAATATACGAAAAGATGGCGTTCATCTAATGACACTCATCTATTTTTTATAAAAATATTCTAAAAATTAATAAATAAAGATCAGATCATATTTAATCAGATTTGCTCTTAAACAGCATGAACTCGGAAATAGCCACAGATGACTTCCAATCATCAGGAACATCTGCTTCCCAGTGCGCCTCCAGCAGCCTTACTTTGACAAATCGCCCCCGGGAAGGACTGATTTCAAATACCGTCGGTTCAGCTCTGTCAATATATGTGCAGACCTGTCCGCCGGCTGTTTTGAAACACATCGGCGAAGGACCTTCAACTTCACCAGTCTCAACCTCCTGCCATGGACCGACGGAAGACTCACTCACTGCGACTCCGAGCCTTCGCACAGAATTATTACCTCCGCCTGTACCGCGATTGTCAGTATGCGGCGCGAATACTACGATACGGTCAAATATCACAGAATTACCAAGATCGATAACCGCTTCGGGCACCGTACCCGTTAGCGGAGCTGCCCAGGACTTAAATCCGTCACCGTCAATAAGAGCTTCACTTCCCTGCTTTGCGGAATCAGGCAGTACCGAAATTATCGTACTCCCCGCACATAAATTCTGACTCCATTCAGTAGGCTGAACAAAATGAAAATCCTCAGGCTTCGGCTGAAGCTGAACGATCCGTGCTTCGATCTCATCAATCGAAAGTTCGTTTGAAGCTTCATTGTCAATTGATGTCATATTACCTCCTTCTTTACTGATAATCAGCAATGCTAAATACGGTATAGCGAAGAAAACGATTATCATTATTTTAAAGATTCCGAGAAAACCGTACATAACAAGACTTATCTGTTCTCTATTCAGCTCAGGAAAGAAAATCTTCTGACTTTTTATTACAAGCTCCGGAGCCGATTTCCAAGCAAGAGTTATAAAAATCATCAGCCCGAAACCAATAACGGTTCCCCACAAAAAGAATTCTCTGAGTATGCTTAAATCCATAATATCCTCCGCTTATTTATTGTAATATACAAAATTTATCGACAATTTCACAATTCAACCTCAGTATCATACTAATCATTCTTTGCCGTACTTAGCCTTATTCTCAGCTACCCGAAGTTTTGTAACATCATTTTCAAGAATTTTATAATAATCTGTGTCCTTGATCAGAACTTCAACCGGAATACCCAGTTTGGCGTTCAGAGATTTGATCATATTCAGGCTTAATTTGACCTTGCCGTTCAGAACTTCCGAAACTTTACTCTTTGAACCAATTATCCCAACAAGATCTTTGTTCTTCAATCCCATCTGATCCATCCTGAATTTGATCGCATCAATCGGGTCGGGCAAATCTATCTTATAATTTTTTTCTTCATAATCTTCAATTAGTAACGCTAAAAGGTCATAATTATCATTTTCTTCAGTACCTTCGTCAGGATCAAGTTCCATGAGTTTCTCGAATTCATCAAGGTATTCTAAATACTGCTTTTCGTCTTTTATTACTTTATACATCACTCTTTCCCGTACTTAGCCTTATCTTCTGCGACCATCATACTTTTCGGCTTTGTTTTATACATATCTTTTCTGACAGGAGTTATCACAAGATCCAGGCCGACACTATCTGCAAGCTCCACCATTTTCCTCAGAGAGATATTCGGAGTTTTATTCAGAAGCTTGGAAACAGCTGCAGGTGATATATTAAGTTTTTTTGCAAGATCAACCTGCCTGATCCCTTTTTTCTCCATTTCAGTTAATACAAGATGATAGAAATCGTGGATCATATCCCATGCTTTACCTTCAGCATCGGGTTCTTCTAAAAAGAAGTCCTCAATTTCCTTGTATATATTTTTCGAATTCTTTTTCATGCCCAAAGTTAACCTATAAGTTAACAAAAGTCAAGGATTATTTCGTAAAACTATTTACGTAAAACAATTCCTGACTTCATTTATAACAAGTTCAGGATTCTCCCAATGCATCATGTGCGTAAGAGGTATTTTTTTTACAACTCCGCCTGTTTCCGATCGAAACTTTTCTGCCAAAATATCTCTATACAAAAGATTTTCAGGAATGGCAGCCTGCAATAGAAGAATATTATTCCCTGCTTTAGAAGATTTTATCTTAGCATATATAATATCCGGCGGGCACTCATAAATACCGGTCAGGCATTTTTCAGCAATATTCCCCGGCACATGCCAACAATATTTGTTGTCTTTAATTACAGCTAAATCCATAGTTGCGGCATTTAATAATTCAGACCAGCGCGGATAATTTATTTTTTCCGCCCCGATAAAATTTTCCATCGTATCAAAAATATAGCCGTCAAAATCTCTCCGATAAAATTCCAGATTTTCTTCAAGAGAAGTCAATCCAGTCCCGTTAGCCAGATTATAACTGTCAACAAAAGAAGGAATATGGTAACCGCCGTCTATAAGTAACATTTTTTTTACATTCTCAAAGTATTTGCTATAATAAAACATTGCGATCTGACCGCCCCACGAGTGCGCAAGTAAATAAAAATCCTTAATATCCAACACAATACAAAGATCATTTACCCATTCGGCAATCCTATCGATCCTATAATCATCCTCAGACTCAAACGGAGCTGTTTTTCCATGAGCCGGCAAATCAATACTGATAAAGTAAAAATCATTTTTTAAAGCTTCCGCCACCTCTATAAAACTCAATTGCGTACTACCTAATCCATGCAGGCATAAAACTACCGGATTGTTTGCATTACCCCATTCGGCTATTCTTGTCCTAGTGCCTGATACTTCAACAAAACTATGTTTCATATTTTTATATATGCTTTACTTCGTAATTAAAACCTTTGAGCCGGGATATGGCTTCCGCAAGATGCTTTCGGTGACAATAATCGGGATCAGCTTCAAAACAGGTCAGTGCGATACGCTTTTTCTTAACCAGAAGTTCAAGTATCTTTAATTGTGTCTCTAAAGTCCTGCTCAGATTATTCTTCTTATACTCTTCAAAAAGCTTCCGGTAATCCTCAAAACCATTCAATTCCTGACGACGGTCACTGTCAATTCCGACTTCCGGCAAATGGATATATTCGATCTTGAGACTTTCGCATAACTGTAATAGTTTTGATTTACTAAAACCGTATTTCATGCTCAAAGCATTCTTCCGCACATCAACAAGCAGTTTAATGTCATTTATCAAAAGACGGTTCAGGTATTCTTCAAGAGATATCCCCTCATAACCAATAGTAAACAGAACAGTCTTATCACCCGCAGTCTTGACCGACCTGACAATTTCAAGCTCATCAGACGACAATTTCTTCTCAGCAACTTCGCTGTTTATCGCATAATACGGATACTCAAGATAAGTATGCTTCATAACCGCATTAACACTCATAACTCCATACACAGCTTTGATCTCAAGCATAATATTAAGATCAGCAGGCTTTAACTGCTTTAAAAAATCAGTTTCGTCAGTCTTTTTAATTATTGTTTCAGTTTCAATCAATAATTCATCCCTTTCCATCGCCACAATATCCGCATTCGCAGAAAAAGAAAAACATCCGAATTTATAAGGCACGAAATCATATTCCGGTTTTACCTGCTTACGGGTAAATAAAAACAAAAGCTTCTGAAAGTGAATCTTATCCAGTTCATCCTCAAAAACCTGCAGCAGCGCCAATATTACCTTTCTTCTATAAAACATACTTGAAATCTACCATTTCCAACATTCATTTACAAGATAATTATATCAACAAAGTCAATCAATTCAACTCAATAATCTCCCTGCTTTTTTATTTGACATTCCGCACTAATCAGGTTAATTTTCCGAATATGGGAAAAAAACGGACCGTAAATTCAGGAATACTAAAGCTCGCTTTCAGGATCAACATTGAGCCTTTGGATAATTTTATGCATGCCGCTAAAGCGGAAACTCTTTTAAAAGTGCTCAAGAATATTACAGAATCATACAACAATTTTATCGAAGCTGAACTATCTAAAAATCCTGAATATAAAAAAACTAAAGAAAACAACGACAGCCACCTTAACAAGATCAGAGAAGAAATGACTTTACTCGTAGTTGACCTTAATTTTGGAAGCGCTGAAATTGCACTTGCGCCTGCTCTGACGGATAAAAACGAAATGTTCTATAATCCTGCCGATAAATGGGAGAAAAACACATTCAGAAGATATAAAAAAGATGTAATGTTCTCAGACTACAGCGATCCCAAATTTATTAAGAAAGTCGTAAAACGATACAGCGATGAGCAGCGTAAAGGTATATACTCCCCCGTAATAGCAAGCATAGACGAAAACGGTGAATATAGGCTTAATATAAAGAAAACTAAAAGAAAGATCGTCCGCACATTCTGGAAACCGGATGAGAATATAATGCATATACTTACGCCTAAGAAAAAACCTCAGCCCACTCATCAGTACCTGAAAACAATGAATATTGTAGCTCAGGTCGCAGAAACTCCTAACGCTTATAATCTGCCCATAAGCGCGATAAAGAAAGTGATCTCTTTTGAGGAACTTCATATAGATACATCTCCTTACAATACGGATTTGATCCTATACGATGACCGCATTTATGTATTGAACAAAAAACTCAATTCAGAAGTCACTTACGAAGAAAATAATTTCATAATAAGAAACGATGAATTCGACATTACAGCTTGGGGACAAACTCGCGACAAAGCTCTGGAAGCTTTCGCCTTTACCTTTGACGCACTATACAAAAATTATGCGTTAGAAAAAGATGAAAACCTTTCAGATAAAGCTATTACATTAAAAAACAAACTCAAGTCTATCATAAAGAAAATCACGCAGTAATGAGAGTAAGAAAAGTAAAAGACATCCAGAAAGTATTAAAGAAAAAAGGATTCATCCTCAATCCCGACAAAAAAGACCATAAATTCTATTACCTTCACATAAACGGCAAAAAACAAAGCATATTCACATACATCAGCCACGGAAAACAGGAATACGACAAGACCCTAATGAATCAAATTAAAAATCAACTCAAATTCCCCGACCAGAACTCCGCCGAAGACTTCTTCAACTGCCCCATGACAGATGAGCAGTACGTAGCTATGCTACAGAAAGCCGGAAACATCTAAAACAAATCCAAACATCAAATCAGCTTAAACAAACCCTTTTCCGAACTACTTTACCGATCAGCATAAGTAGCCATATCGAAATAGCTTACCGGAACCGATACATATGCCTGTCATCAAGCATCATAAGAACTAATTTCTTCCGTATTGTTGAAATATGAATAATAGTCTGGTATTTGTTCTAGCAGAATTTTTTCGCCTTTCGCGTATTTTCTGAACTGATTCGTAAACATCTTCAGATTTTGAATAGGTCTGAACCTTTTATAACCGTAATCGTGGCGAATCACAGCTTTGCGGGAGTGTCTAATATTGAAGCCTTTTTTAATTGCATTGTAGCAGAAATCTATATCTTCCCCTGCTGCATTCGGAAAGTGTTCATTAAATCTTAACTCAAGTACTGCATTTCTTGAAATTGACAGATTGCATGTCGGTCCGTAAAGAAGCAAGTCTGAATCTTTGAATTTTCTGCCGTTAAGAGTTCCATTTATTTCATGGTATATCCCAAGCCAGTTCCGGTTATAAGACTTCGCATTACCCGAGACGATGTGAGTGTTTATTTTTGATCTGAATTCTTTTACTATATTCTGCGTCCAGTCAATATCCGGAACACAATCAACATCAGTAAATATTGTAATATCTGAGCCTACTTCAAGTGATTTTTCAATCCCTTTGTTTCTGGCTTTAGCAGGCCCCTGATTAATATTCTGCTTTATTATGGAGATTCTTTCTGATTTTTCAACTTCGTACTCCACCGGGGAATTGTCATCCACGACTAAAATGGTATTTATCGGATAATTCTGATTCAAAAGAAGCCTGATCAGCCTTTTCATACATTCTTTATCAAATTCAGTTCTTATGTAAGTAGGCACAACAACAGAAAGTTTAGGCTCACTCGGAATATTATTCGGCTTCTCCGATTCTGTAATGCGGCCTTCTGATTGCAGTATCTTTTTTGGCATCTCTTTACTCTTGGTAAAAGCACGTATTTCAATTATTTTTGTTAAGACGAATTTGATCCTGTGCTTACGGCCCTTGAGCCTTTCATTCCAGTATTCAAGGATCTTGCCGTATGGTAGATTTGAAAGTGAACTCATTTTATTATCCCAAGAATATTATTTTTATCGTTTCCATTATTCTATGCCCAGACATGCGCAATTTATACAGTAATAATTACTTTTGTAATCTTTTATAAAATCCAGCCTCTTGCGGCTGTTCATTATCGTTTTTATATCTGAATTTATGATATTGCCGTAAATATAAGGATTGAACATGTTGCAGGGAGTTACATCGCCGTTGTATAGGATACAAAGCTCTGTTTCTAATGCGGGACATATGCTGTACTCTCCGTAAGTTATAGTGTTGTTCAATTCTAAATCAATACCCGATATCTGATTTGGTATGCTGCACTTTAGATCCTCATCTTCCAACAGTTTTTTAGCTTTTTGAAATTCTATTTTTATTTTATCGCGATTCGATTCTACTAGTTGTATAAATGGTTCCATTCCCTCATCCCTTCTCACTGTATTATATATCAGATTCATCCTATATTTCTTAGCAAACTCAGCTATGTCAAAGATTCTGTGATAATTATCTTCCTGTAGAGTGAATACTATGAACGGTCTTTTTTTTAATTGTTGTACCTTATTTAAATTCCCGATTATCAGTTCGTAATTGCAACCTCTTCTAATCTCTTCTAATTCATTCTTTTCCGGGCTGTCAATAGAGATGAACAGCATATAGTCAGAATCTATCAGGCATTCAGTAATCTTGTCACTATTAAAACATAAGTTAGTAAAAAGATTTAAAGATTTTTCCGCATACTTTTCTTTAACATACCCCGTCATTTGAATGAATTCAGGATGAATCGTACTTTCGCCTCTTCCATTAAGCCTGATATTTTCGGCATATCCGCCTAGTTGATCGATGATCTTCTTAAAAGTATCGAAATCCATGAATTTATTTTTATTGAACCCTAGTCTTCCGAATCCGCACATTTTACATTCAAGATTGCAATTGTGACTTATTTCGACTATTAACTCTTTCAGGCGCATCCCGATTAAATCTCCTTTATGTTACACTTCAGAACTTTGCAGGGCATATCACAATTCTCCATTAACTCAATAACCTTATTTATGTAATTATTTTCGAGTATTTTTTTGATCCGATCTTCTTTCAAATTCCCCAAAGGCATCTCACACCCACCGATCAGATTTTGCTGGAAACAGGTGAAAACGTCACCATTCGGCATTATGGAAAGGTTCCTGCCTACTGCGTAGCACTTTTCTGACGATGTTCCACAATTTATATCTTTCTTAATCGCAGTCCAACACCCGTTGAAGCCTTCTTCTAAATAATCCTGAACCGAATAGTATATTTTGTTCTTTTTACAAAATTCAGCTATGACGGGTATATCCATTTTGGTTTCTTCTGAAAGTACCGACTGAATACTTATCTGTTCAGGAAGCAGTTCTTTTATAGCTGATTTCAAATTGTACATTACCTGATCATACGAATCATCTCCTCTTACGAATTTCCAAAACTCTTTTTCAAGTGTATCCACTGATACTACGACATGTATGTTGTAATTCTTTATCTCAGAAATAAACTGAGGTGTCATTTCCAGACCGTTCGTAATTATTGTTGTGCGGGTTTTTCCTAGCCTGATGCCTTTGAGGATATCTAAGATTGCATTTTTATAGATTAGAGGTTCTCCACCTACAATACAAAATTCCCGCGGATAATTCAGATCAGAAATGCATTTGACGATTACTTCAGGTCGTAAAATGTTCCCTTCAAACTTCATTTTCCAATGTGAACATTTGGAACATCTCTGATTGCATTTTAAGTTTATCAGATAGTAAATATGAGTGGGTTTAAAACTAATCATTTATCTTCTCAGCATCCGCGATCATTTTCAAACCTTCTCTAAGGCTGACTTTGGCTTTCCAGCCCGTAAGAGCGCTTATGAGATCGGTATTCGGAATTCTCCACTGCGGATCGTCTTCATCTCCGGGGAGAAATGAAGTTTTATAGCTAACTCCCAGCACATTCGAGATCGTTTCAGCAAGATCAATAATTGAAATAGATTCGTTCCTTCCAATATTCACAGCAGACGGCAACTCGCCTTCATAAAAAAACAGACCAAGAATTGCGTCAACCGCGTCGTCGATCCATAAAAAGCTTCTGGACTGCCGGCCGGTACCGAATATTTGAACAGGCTCGCCCTTCTTCATCTGATTAAAGAAATTCGGGATAACTCTACCGTAACCAACATGTTTTAAATCCATATTTTTACCGTAAACATTGAAAAGTCTGAAATTACCTGCATCACCACCCTGCCGCTTGAAATTTACTATCAATTCTTCACCGAGCCTTTTAGCAGAAGCATAACAGCTTCTTTCTGTAAGTAATTTCGTAACAGAGAACTCATTCTCTTTTATTCCTGTACCTTTCGTAATCTGATCATTAAGCTGACCGTAAATCTCACTTGTGGATGCATACAGTATCCTGACTTTGTCTCTTTTGGCAATATCTATCAGGTTTCTAGTACCGAGCGTATTTGAATCAATAACCAACGAGGGATTGTCTTTGTAAACAAGCGGGGATGCAATAGAAGCGAGATGAATGACCCCAGAGACTTTAGGAACATCGTTTACATCAATATGTGAAATATCCTTTTCAAAAATGCAATAATTTGAATTTTTAGTATCCTTCCTTGGAAAACTGGAAATATGATTATCAATAACAAGTATGCTGTAGCCAGCAAAAAGAAGCCTGTCGACAATACTCCTGCCGATAAAACCGTCACCGCCGGAGACTAGAATAGGCATATTCATTAATCTCTTATCTCCCTTTACTTGTACACAAACATTCACTGCAGCTATCCATTAATTCTCAAACAACTTTTTCTGAACATCTTGATGGCAGGTTGCATATTCTGTTGATTCTATCCAATCAGGGTAATCTCTAAGCATGTCTATGAATTTGTTTCGATCCTCTAAAACTTGTTTAAGTAATCCACGGCGACTAAGCGACACGAACAATGCTACCGAATAGGCTTGGCAGTTTACAGATTTCTTAGGATTGAACTCTATATCAGTGAAGCAATCATATTCCAATACTTGTTTTGCTACAGCAGGATTTTTGGATACACTATTGAGATATAACCAATCATAGAAAATCGTCATTGGTTTGATTGGCCAATGCTGACCGTATAAATCGAATCCTACTAATGCACCTAATTTTTTATCGTGAAAAAACTTTTTCGCTTCATTTGCTGACTTAGTATAAAGCTCATGAAAAGGTCCTGATAATTCAAAAATCTTGCTCCCTTGAAAAGCGGATTCAACAGATAAAAATTTTTTGCTCTTCGGGTGCGTGAACCCAAGATTAAAAGCACTAAGTTTTATTCCCAATTCAGAAGGTGATTTACTCGATATTTCAAGAATTCTACATGGTCTTTTCTTCTTTACGGCATAATGTAACGAATCTATAGATTTTTGCTTTTGAGATATTGCCATACCAGGGTACCAGTCAAAGTCCACAAGTACTACTTCTACTGCTGGTAACTCCAGACTAGAAGATTGCTGTACAAAAAATACCGGTCGCTTAGCCATTGTTCCTATCACCTATGAATAAATTAGAATTAACAGTGAACGGAGGAAGTTTAGTGTTCACAGTAAGAGAAATTGCGGCACGAAACCGACTTGCTTCCTCCTGTGTTTCAAAGAAAACCTCCGAAATACATTCCGTAGATATTTGTCCTTTTACTAGTACCTCAGCCTGTACATCTGTAGGATGGTAATCTTTAATACCTTTTCTTGATAAAACCGTCTGATGGTTTATATTGCCGGAGATTAGATTGTCTTGAAATAGAGACAAAAAAGTTGTGTATTTCCCGTTTATGCCGAATTCTTTCGATACTGATGAGGCAGCATTTCCAATAGAAAATAAAGTGCTTTCGTACCAAAGACATTCCGGATTGAGAGAGATAACGCACCAACTGTCGCACCAGTTTTTGCATGAATTTCTGAATTTCTTAAAAAGATAATAATTAGGATGTTGTATGGAAAGATTGATGTAGTCATTAAGATTGTCTAGACGGAGGCGATCGTTTACTTCCACATAATCTTCAAGATGAAGTTGAGGATATTCTACGGTCAATTTTTTTAGCTGTTCCCGTGACAAAATTGAACCTTGTTCGTAAATACTGATTAAATTGATAGCAGGCGTAAAATGCACAACACGATTAATTCCGCGTCTTTCGACTTCGTCTTTAAATGCTTCAATATCACTCTTGAAAACTACTGGCATTTTATTCCCTCTCCACAGTAACAGGATCTATTTCTGAAAGATAACGACTGGGCTGCCCAGTGTAAATTATGTGAAGAGTCTCACGAGCCCTTGTCATACAGGTATAAACCAATCTGCGCTCTGTTGAAATATGAAGCTCATCGTTCTCGTCACTAAAACCCTGCGGATATGGAATAAGATCATCATTCATATCACAAAGGAACACATGGTCGAACTCAAGACCTTTAACAGAAGGCATGGTACATGTATATAAACCAACAGAATGAATTTCTCTAACTTGCGGTTCTATAATATTTAAAGGATTAAATCCAGCTGATTTTAGATCAAAAGACAAATTTGTATTGCCTTGGCGGTTACGGTGTAGAATTGCAGCTGATTGCTTTGTAAAATCGATTTCTTTTAATTTTTTTATAAGAAATTTTTTCTGCTCGCCGTTCGGCAGAAACAATATTTTTGGCTTTGGGCCATCCCTTTCAGGCAGTACATGTTCTGAAAAATCAGACTGCTGAGGATCATGTAACAGAAGCGAAACAGCCGCATCTGCAACTTGACGGGTATTACGGTAATTGTGTTTAAGCTCAACAGTACGCCCGCCCCTAATGTTTATTCCCAGTCCTGACCAAGTAAAACCGCTCTTGTAGATCCTTTGTGCTGCATCTGCGATTATGGTTAGACTATTAGTTTCAGAATTAACAAGCTTTGTAATGACAACGAGTTGAGCAGGAGTCAGATCTTGAGCTTCATCTACCACGATATGGCTAAAAGGTGGTTTAAAATTTGTATCTTTTTCAAGGTATTCAATAACCAGCAAAGCATAATCGTCAAAGTCAACACAATTCCTTTCTTTGAGTTTACGGCAGTAGTCGGAATAGAGTTTCCATAACAGCTCTTTGTCTTGTGAAGTTACCCTGTCTGCAGTTCCCCTACCTACTCTTTTGGCTTCAAGATACTCCTCTTGTGATGTTGTCTGCCGTCCTTTTAACCAGGAAATTTCTTCTTTGTAGAACTCAGGCGTTTTAGAAAGAATTGCTCTTTTTGGGTAGATCGCTCGTAACTCAGTAAGGCAGGCTGAAATGATGTCACAAATTAAATTATCCTTTGCTACACTATGATTCAACCAGAAATTTTTATTCCAAAGAAAACTATAAGCCCATTTATGGAAAGTCGCGACTTGAATACGATTCTGGTAATTTACATCGTTTCCCATTATACAACGAACATATTTAATCAAGCTGTTAGAATATGAAAAAATGCATACCCTTGTTACTCGAAATAAATCATCTGTGTTAGCTAAAAGATGTTTCGCCCTGTATATTGCAACTGTCGTTTTTCCACTACCGGCAACTCCCTTTAATTGAATAGGATTAACTAGAGGAAGAGTTAGTATCCGTTTCTGTTCGCCAGTTAAAGTTATAGACATTCAATCTCCGTCAATTTCATAAAAATAATCATTACAATTCTCCATTATATAGTTCTTATTCATTAAGAAACTACGTTATCATCATGAAATATTCTTTCAATTGACTCAAGATTAAATCCATCCATGCATAATTCAGCTTTATTGTAATCAACGAATCGGTAGTGTTCTTTGTATTTTTCAATATCCTCTAGTGATTTTTGATAATCAACTAGTATCAAAGGTGTTTTTTTATGTCCACATACATCTTTATTCCAGTAAGCCTCTTGGTAATTCTTTACAAGAGAATAAATAATCTGACTTGCATAGACATCATGCGCTGGTAGCGAGTAACCAATAATTGACATCCCAAAGTTCAGGTATCCTGTATCGCCAAGACCTCTCCAAAAATCTCCTATTCGATTCGCATAAATAATTTTATTTATTGAAGGTGTCAGAAGATATGGTGTAGCCTGAAACATTATATTCTGACCATATAAATGTTCAATTTCAGAGACACGATATATATCATTGAGTGGATCGTCTTCAAATCTAGGACCATCAACTAATTTTGACAATCTCAATTTAGCATCAATCCCAAAAATCACATCATCCGGAGTTTTATCATATCCTTGCTCTTTCCAAGCCTGAATTGTGCTTTTATAATTTTTCTTGCTGAACCAGTCTATAGAACCATGATATTTTAAAATCACTACTTCCTCTTTACTTGAATCGATAGTACCACCATATTTATTTATTGATTCGTAACGATATGGAAAAAGACGATATGATTTTCCAATTTCATCTAATGCCCTTTCTAATAAGGTATCGTAATTAAAAGTAAATATGTAATCATTCGGCTCGAGTCTCTTTGCAAATTCAATATATTCCTGAGGAATTTTACCCGGTTTTGGCATGTAACCGCTAAGAAATTCACCAATTAGAGTCTTCACAACGACTTGTCCTTCATTCCCATCTTCGCTCCATGTGTCTTTACCTCGCAATCCAAGAAAATGCTCAATATCTAAATAGCCTAGAAACTCTTCAAAATTGATAGTATCCCTCTTTAATTTAACTCCCTTGCAATCATAACAGTATTTAAGATAAGCTTCAATATCGTCATTTAGCTTACTTGCTCGTCCAGTTAAGTGATCACATCTTTTAAGAATTACCTTCCAAAGTTCATCAGCTAAAGGAATGCCCGCTGCTTTCGAGAATCCTGCACCGAGAATAAATATTCGATATTTGTTATCTGCAGTCAATCTTCGCCTCATTCTACTTCTTCATAAATATCATGATGATTCTCTTTCATATACTTAATTAAATTTCCCGGCTCATTTTTCAAATCATATTGACAGAAATTTAAGAATTTTATCCAACCACCAAAACGATCTGAATATTTTCTAGAAACAATTGATTTTATAGCATTCGATTTGTGTTCAGGAGTTTGCACATATTGAATTTGTCTATGAGCATTCAATTCCCAATATTCTTTTCTGTTAATAACATTTTTGCGACTCCAGCGATCAGGACAATTTCCGATCAATTGGAAGGATAACTGTGCCAATGTGGCAATCATACGCTGATCAATATCATCAAATGATTTACAAGCTTTTATCTGCTTTATTCCATATTCGAGAAGTTCAATTAATTCATTAATTTGTCTTTTATCAGAAACCGTGATTGTTTCTGATATTGATATAATCAAAGATTTGAGAATTTTTGTATAATATTTCTTTGCATCAGGTATATCCTTATAGTTTTTCACAAGTGAATAATCCTTCTGACCATAAAGCCTTTGTATTAAAAGAGTGACTGCCATATTCGTTTTACGATCTTTTTCTATTTCCATGTTGCCCCCTTAAACAAACATTCCATGCTCCATTCCTTTCTTATTTTACTTTCAAAAAATTTCAAATAAAAGAACAAAGGATAAGCTTCGCTACTTAGTCCGCGATAGCCGAAAGCCGAAGTCGTTGTTGACGCTGTTCGGGTAGGGGCTGCCACGATAGGCGCATCGTATGAAGTCGTTGATGCTGAACCACGACCCCCCGCGCAAAACACGGCCAAGGCCCGAACTTGGGCCTTTAGGATCAATCTGAGTACCACTGGGATAGTCTCCATACCAGTCAGAGCACCACTCCCAGACATTACCGCTCATATCGTAAATGCCAAGTTCGTTCGGCTTTTTTGTCGCTACAGTATGTGTCTTACTTTCAAAATTTGAACGATACCACGCGACCGCGTCAGGATCATCACTTCCGCTGTACTTATAACCCATGCTTGCGTTGCCTCCCTTTGCTGCATATTCCCATTCTGCCTCTGTCGGCAGTCTGTATGTAACTCCCTCTTTCTGGCTTAGCCTCTTGCAGAATTCTACCGCATCATACCAGCTAACTTGCTCAACAGGTAGGTCATCGCCTTTAAAATAGCTCGGATTGGTACCCATTACGGCTTTCCATTGCGCTTGAGTAACTTCGGTCTTTCCGATGTAAAAATCGCTTATTGTTACACTGTGAACAGGCTTTTCATTAACCAATCCATTTTCCCTTTCATTGCTCCCCATCTCGAAAGTTCCACCTTCTACTAACACCATTTCAATTCCACTCGGTGTAATGTAATTACCGGGTTGTGGTTTGAAATTTTCTCGCAGTTTCAAAATTTCGTCATTGAATTTTTCCTGTGTTAGAATTCCTAATTCGTACAGGGGAATCAGATCTTGTAATTTTGAGAAATATGGTAAGACCTTTAAATATTCCAACTGTTCTTCAGTTAATTTAGGCATATCTAATTATCCTCCGTCAGTTATTTTATTTTACACAAACATTCCTTGAAGCAATCCTTTCTTAAATTCTTTAAGCATAGCTAATTCTTTTTCAATCTGCTCTGACTTGCTTTCTATATTTGTTAAAAAATTCGCTATCTTTTTTTGTTCTTCTAAGCATTGTATGTAGATTCTTGTCAAAGTGTCCCACTGATTCCTGTTTAAAGTGTCACAGTTT
>ENA-UPTA01000323-UPTA01000323.1-activated-sludge-metagenome-genome-assembly--contig:-NODE-323-length-56284-cov-11.132690_pt1 | contig 56284 bp, 49 predicted proteins | sample MGYA00238184_ERZ773361 | MGnify/ENA primary metagenome ERZ773361 (study PRJEB29100, sample SAMN05720205) | activated sludge metagenome | isolation source: anaerobic digester from wastewater... | reverse complement strand
TTATCTGTAACACTTTGACAGGAATTGACTGGTCACTTTCGCAAGAATTATGCAAATAAGATTATTGAAAATAAAGAATTTACAATCAAATATCTTGCTAAAAATACAGGCTATATTGATGACGAAAAATTACACGAAATTATTTATCCATTTCTATGTGATTATACACATGTAAACATGGCTACAGTTAGTAGTTATTTCACTGATTTTAAAAACAACTTTAGATTTACATGTACTTCAAGGGAAAAAGAAAATCCGAATGTACTGTATTTAGGAGTTTATTTTGCTAGTCTTTTTCTATCAGAAATAATGACTTTTGAGGATCTGGATCCACCTGAAGTTAAGATTACTTATCGTCAGTTACTAAGATCTTTGAAATTGATTCAAGAGTATTCGAAATTGTTTTTTACTAAACAAGAAGAAGAATTTTGTTTCCTGATTATTAAAAGAATGAAAGTATCAATAAAGAATGCGAAATTTGAAAATAATGATATGATTAAAGATTTATTGAGAATTGAGAGAATGGTTAAGTAAAATTTGATTTTTATTATTTTTGAATTGAACAAGGTATTTAATTACATTGATTATGGGGAAAATTGTCTGTATAATACATTTTAAATGATAATAAAAAGGCTTATTGCTATGTGTTTAGCAATTCGAGGTGAATTTGAGAGTATTTTAGAAAAAAATTAAAGAATCAGGAGCGTAGTTATGAAAAAAAATGTAGTTTTAGTCTTTATTCTTGTGCTTAATTTAATTTTTCTTTCTTGTAGCACTGATGAAGAAGATAATGCTACACCGTCAAAATATTTTTTTAAAAGATATGGTGGTGATTCTGAGGACGAAGGGTTCTCATTGCAACAGACAGAAGATGGTGGATTTATAATAACTGGAATTACTTATTCTTCTAGTACAAAGAGTAGGGATTTATGGTTATTGAAGACTGATTCACTAGGGAGTATTCTTTTCGATAAAACAATCGGTGGCACTAGTAGCGATTGGGGAATGTCCATAATCAAAAATGAAAACAAAGGATATTTTATTGCCGGGCACACTTCTTCTTATGGTGCAGGAAGCTATGACTACTTACTTGTAAAAACTGATTTACTAGGGAATGTGGAATGGAAGAAAACTTATGGCGGACCTGATATGGATTGGAATTATAGAGAATGTACTTTTCAACAAACAAATGACAAAGGGTTTATTTTCGTGGGTAGTTCTGAATCTTATAGTTCTGGCAGCTTTGACATTTGGGTTATAAAGACGGATAGCTTAGGATTATTTCAATGGGATAACAAATTTGGAGGCGAAACCAGAGAGGATGGTTGGTCTGTAGTGCAAACAAATGATGACGGTTATATTATCACTGGTGGCCAAGGAGGAGCTTGGTTAATAAAATTAGATTCTCAAGGTAACGAAGTATGGAATAAGAAAATAGATGTTAGCTTTGCTTCAAATCAAATCATAAAAGATATTGATTACGGGTATTTACTATTGGCAGGCAACAGTCTCATAAAAGTTGATAACGCAGGAGAAGAAAAATGGCGCAAAACAATAGAGATAGATGGATTTGCAATAGAAAAAACATTACCTGATGGATTTATCATTACTGGCTGGATAAACAAAGAAGTAGCACTAATGAAACTAGATAGCGAAAAAGAGATTGAATGGCAAAAGTCATATGAAATAGATGGTGGTTGGCCTCGGTCGGTTAAACAAACTTATGATTATGGTTATGCAGTCACAGGTAAAGTGGATATTGGGTCAAATTATAATGACTTGTTTTTGTTAAGAACTGACGAAAATGGCAACATTGATGAGTAATACAAAACAAAGTTTATAAAAGAAATGAGGAATTAAAATGAATCAGGTTATAGACGCAAAAACTGGTCAATTAGCTTTCACTGTTAACGGAAACATCTTACAAAACCGTAAAGGTAACCCTGCGTATCAAATAAACGGCAATTCAATCCATGAAATTAAAACAGGGAACGCAGTTTATATAATTAATGGAAATTTGATCCAAGATATAAAAACTGGGCACACTGTCTTTCAGATTCAATAAAAAACATATTTATATCTATAAATACATTTGATATTAATCTCTTGACTTTTTAATTTTAGTGTATTACATTACTGATACACTAATGCAGTTCGCTGCCGGTGAAATTAAAATAGGGAAGAGCATGAGCGATAATAAAGAAATATATTTCCAGATACAACCGAGTTCGGGTGTTCCTATATATAAGCAGATCGTTGATCAGGTTGAGCGGCTTGTTGCGGGCGGTTATCTGTCGCCGGGTGATGAATTGCCGTCGGTAAGAAAGGTCGCCGTTCATTTTGAAGTAAATCCGATGACGGTCTCTAAAGCTTACAGCATGCTAGAAAACTCGAATATTCTCGAAAGAAGAAGGGGTACCGGCATGTTCGTATCATCCGATATAAAATCGAGCAAAACTTTAAAAGAACGCATCGAAATAATAATACCCGGGCTTGAAGAAATAGCGAAGCAGGCAAAGCAGCTTGATCTTTCAAAGGATAGAGTTATAGATATATTATCAAAAATCATGGAGAATAAAAATGGAAAGTAACGATATAATCATCAGGCTCGAAAAAGTTTCAAAAAGCTATGGGAATAAACAGGTTCTTAAAGACATCGACCTGACTGTCCGAAAAGGTACTATCATGGGGCTCGTAGGCAAGAACGGCGCAGGAAAAACCACAATGATAAAATCATTACTGGGTCTTCTTAAACTCGACAGCGGTAAAGCAAGCCTATTCGGTGAGGATTCATGGGATCTTCCCGGCGAAGTAAAGCAGAGGATCGGTTATGTGCCTCAAACGCAGTACAATTTTAACGGATGGATGAGAGTGGATGTAATGCTTGAATATATAGGTGCTTTCTATGAAAATTGGAATATTGATAGAGTCAATGAACTTACAGAAAAATGGTATATCGATAAAAAGTCCAGGTATAGAGACCTTTCAGAAGGGGAGAAACAGAAAGTGGCTATTATTGCTGCAATGGGGCATCAGCCTGAACTTTATATTCTTGACGAACCTGTAGCTAGTCTTGATCCGGTAGCGAGAAGAGACTTTATTAAAGAGCTGATAGATATTAATCTCGACAGAGGGAGTACGATGCTTTTTTCAACTCATATCACTTCCGATCTGGAGAGAATTGCTGCTGATGTAGCTCTGCTAAAAGATAATGAAATCAAATATGTCGGTGATCTTTCAGCATTGAAAGAAAAATTCGGTGAGCAGATGAATCTTGAAGATATTTTTCTTGAAATTAACAGATAGGAGAATTATTATATGAAGACATATTTGAAAATGTTCAGGTTTCATTATAGCATGCTTCCTCCATTGATGTTTTTTACGATTATAGTCATGCTGATCTCAACTCTTTATAAAATAACTTTACCAGCAAACAATATCTTTTTCGGTAGTGTTGATGAATTTACGAAAATGATCATAATTGATCTTTTTGCTCTCTCTCTTATAGCTATACATATAATGTTGTTTTACTTGCTGGACAATACTTTGAGCAATCCGCTTTTCCAAGCTGTCCCATTTATAAGGGAGAAGGTCATAAAATACAGTATATTCTATATGTCAGCTTATTATTTCTGGTTTATTTTTATTGTCGGTTTTTCAAAACCTACATTACTAATTTTCTTTATTATTCTGAACTTGTTTTTATCTTCGATTATGATTACTCTTATTTTCCTTGGTCGAATTTCTGTATATAGATCAGGTAAATATTTACTATTGAAATTACTTTTTCCGTTAAGTTTTGTCGGTATTTTTTTTACAGTAAAATATCCTAAAGATTACGAGATTGCCGTCAATATTTTTCAGGCAGGTATCTTTTCGATTATAGCGTATCAGATGTTGAATTTTGCAAAAAATTATATCAGTTTCAATATAAAAGACAGCTCAGATACAGGCATAGAATATTTGATAAGCTCAATCGAATCATTTTTTGAGAAGCTTCCAGACAATATAGTCAGGAAAAAGATTGAAAATTCAATAAAAAGCAGAAATAAATATATGAGCCTTTTTGATATTACTTTATTCAGAGTGAATCACTGGGTAATTTACCTTTTGTATCCTTGGATTGCTGTGATGTTTTTTAGTGTGATAATAGACCACGAAGGAATGATTCCGTTTATCAGCATAATACCGATGTTAGCAGGTTCGGCAATAGCTACGGTTCTATCTAACAAAGATAAGATTAATTTTTTGTATGTTGCATCTCGTTTATCAAGAAAAGAATTTATCAATACTGTTTTATTTACTGTACTGCGAAAATATTTTATAGGATACTCTCCCATTCTGCCTTTTCTATTGCTATACGCGGTCATATACAATTCTTTTTTTGGAACATTAAGCTATATTAAACCGACGGTTATATTCTTTATTGTAGGTTTAGGACTGATCTTTCTCACATGGATTGTCTGGATGGCCGTTCTTCAATTCGCAGACTTCGACAAGCTCGTTAGTAGGAGTAACGTGTCGCTTTTAAGCAAGTTGAAGTTAAGAAAATAATATCCTTGGAAAAATATCATAAGATAGCGAAAAATATCCTTGGATATTGACAAAAACGAGGCTGAATTGATAAAAAAAGAAATTTACAGAACTTCGCTTGAATGAAGGAATGAGGAAAAGGTAAGCATTCCTTGATAATTATACGAAATTTATGTATATTTTATAAAAAAGAGACTGCAAGATTTATGATAAAAAAAGTAGTAAATATTAAAAAACTCAGCGAAAGTAATTCGATCTTGGATGATCTTGAATATTGGCTCAAAAGAACTTATGACGAAAGAATTTCAGCCGTAGAATTTTTAAGGAGACAGCACGATGGAAGTTCAGAAAGACTTCAAAGAGTTGCTAGAGTTATTGAACGAACAAAAAGTTGAGTTTATTCTTGTAGGTGCTTACGCATTAGCCTTTCATGGAGCACCGAGATACACGGGTGATCTCGATATTTATATAAAGCCAGACATTGATAACTCAAAGAATGTTATGAAGGCATTAGTAAAATTCGGCTTCGGATCCGTTGGTATAAAAGATGAAGACCTTCAGAAACCTGACAGAGTGATACAGCTCGGGTTTCCGCCAGTCAGGATCGATCTTGTAACTTCAATTTCAGGTGTTTCATGGGAAGAAGCAAATTCAGATAAAGTAAGCGGAATTTTTGGAGATGTTCAGGTATATTATATCGGGAGAGAAAGTTTCATAGCTAATAAGAAGGCTACCGGCAGGAAGAAAGACCTGGCCGATATTGAAGCTCTCGGTGAAAAGTAGAATTAAACTATCGCCACCTGACTTCGCCTTTGGCACCGTCTCTGTGCGTAACAACTACAATACTATCCAATATTTCGCAGCGGTAATCTTCCGGAAGCTGAACGCTGAATCCTTTGTCAATATGCAATATTTTTCCGTAATCTATGTTCAACCCTATAAATTTAGTAGAATCTTTATTTGAATTTGAATAGTAAGTCGCTGCAGTTTGGGCTACGGTGGCAGCAAGATTTAGAGCTTTGCTTTCCGTAGATCTTTCTTTGTAATCGTCAACACTGTTGGGAATGGAAAGAGCGAATATAGCTGATGCCAAAATTAATAAGAATGATATTAGGGCAGCAACTTCATGCGGATTTTTGTAATTAAAGAATTTTGACATTAATTTTCTTCCTTTATCTTCTTCGCCAACTCTTCTGTGATGCCTTTTACTTCCATTAGCTCTTCTATCGAAGCTTCTTTGATACGTTTTAACGAACCGAATTTATTGAATAATTCTTTTCTTTTAGCGGGACCTATGCCTTTGATCTCTTCAAGCTCGGTTGAGATCGATTTGCCGCGCAGGGTCTGATGATATGTGATAGCGAACCTGTGCGATTCATCACGCACCTGCTGAAGCAGTTTTAAGGCTGATGATGTGCGAGGGATGATTATGGCTTCGCTTTTGTCGGGAACGAAGACTTCTTCAAGTCGTTTTGCGAGTCCGATGATAGGGATCTGAGATAAATTCAGCTTCGCGAGAATTTCAACCGCAGATGAAAGTTGGCCTTTGCCTCCGTCAACCATTATAAGGTCAGGATAAACAGGTTCTTCCTCTTCTTTCAAACCGGTATATCTCCGTTCGATTACTTCACGCATAGATGCGAAGTCATCAACTCCTTCAACTGTTCTGATCTTGAATTTTCTATAGCCTGATTTGAAGGCCTTTGCGTTCTTGAAAGTGACCATTGAAGCCACGGTTTCCTTGCCTGCGAAATGTGAAATGTCGAAACATTCGATTATGTTGGGTATCTTTGACAGTTTAAGATCATTCATGAGGGCTTTCAGGCTGTTCGGAGTGAAGTCTCTTTTCATTTTCTCCAGCTTCAAATCATTTAATAGAAGTTGTGCGTTCTTCTGAGCAAGGAAAAGAAGCTTTGCTTTATCTCCTATCGAGGCTGAAAGAATGTTCACTTTCTGGCCAGAAAGTATGTGCAGCCATTCTTCAATTACCGGATAATCAACTATATCTGTGTTCAGCACGATCTCGTTCGGGATATCTTGTCTCGAGAGGTCATAATAAAGTTTGATGAATTCTTCAAGAACTTCCTCTTCGCTTTTCTGATAAACTCCCTTTAGAAAGAAATGATTTCGCGCTATCAGCCTTCCGTTCCTTAGCTTGAAAACGACACAGCAGGCATCATTGTCCTCGATCTCGACGGCGAAATAATCTCGAGGTGTTGATACTGCATTTTCAACCTTCTGACGCACCGAGAAATCATCAACGGATTTTAGCGCATCCCTGAATTCAGTCGCAAGCTCAAAATTCTTTTCTTTTGCTGCTTCCTTCATTTTCTCTTCAAGCAGTCCGGCGAGATCATTATCCTGACCTGAAAAATAAGCTATAATATTTTTAACATTTTCTTTGTATTGCTCTGCATCCTTCTCATTTACGCAGTATCCATCACAGATCTTGATCTGATAATCAAGACAAACCCTGTGTTTTTTATCCCTGATGGTCTCAGATGTTATGTTGTGCGTGCAGTTCCTGATCTTGAGAAGTTTTTTCAAAACGCCCATTATAGCTCTTATCGTTCTCACATGAATGAACGGACCAAGATATTTAGATCCGTCCTGATCGACTTTTCGGGTGACGAAAACCTGCGGGAAAAGTTCTTTCGTGATCTTTATGTACGGATATGATTTATCATCTTTGAGATCAATATTATATTTAGGCTTATGCTGCTTTATCATATTGGCTTCGAGTATCAGTGCTTCAAGCTCATTGTCAGTAATTATATACTCAATAGTCTCGATTTTCTTCACAAGCACTTCTGTTTTGAATTGCTGATGCTTGCCGATATTCATAAAATATGATTTCACCCGGTTTTTGAGTATCTTAGCCTTGCCGATATAAATTATCTTGCCGTCTTTATTCTTAAAAAAATAAACGCCGGGCGATGCCGGCAGATTTTCAAGAGTATTTTCTATTCTTTCGTTCATTTTACGATTATCCCGCCGCCGATCACAAGGTCTTCTTTGTATATGACGCACGACTGGCCGGGAGTTACCGCGAAAACCGGTTCTTTAAAAGTGACCTCGATGAGGCCGTTTTCAATTTCTTTTATCCTGCATTCGACAGGCTGTGTATTATATCTGATCTTAGCAGTGTAAACGCATCTTAGATCTATCTTTTCAAGAAAATTCAGATCTTTTACCAAAACTGTATCTGAGGACAAACCTTTTCTGTCCGAGATCCTGATCTCATTTTTTACAGGATCGGTTCCGGAAACATACATCGGCTCGGAATATCCGCCGCCCAGACCTTTGCGCTGACCTATCGTATAAAAAGGATATCCTTCGTGAATGTTCGTGGTTTTAACTCCATCGTCCCTGATTATCTTTCCCTGTCTGATCTTTTTAAATTCTTTGAAATTATCAAGAAGAAATTTTTGATAATCATCGTCAGGGATAAAGCATATCTCCATGCTTTCCTTTTTGCGTGAGAAGAAATCAAAACCTTCGTGTGTGCAGATCCGCTTTGCGTCATCCTTTACCATCCCGCCGAGCGGAAAAAGAATTCTGGAAAGAACGGATCTTTTCATTCCGTACAGGAAGTAGCTCTGATCTTTCTTGTTATCAAGCCCGCGTATAAGGTGGTATCCGTTTTCATCGCGGATTATGCGTGAATAGTGCCCCATTGATATATATTCGCAGCCGAGTTCATCCGCTTTTTCAAAAAGTTTATCCCATTTGATCACAGAATTGCATAGAACGCACGGATTGGGAGTTCTTCCAGCAAGGTATTCGTTCTTGAAGTATTCGATTATTGTGCTTCTAAAGTAGTCTTTAAGGTCGTAAAGGATGTGTTTGATGCCGATATGACCGCAAACTTCGACGGCATCTTTGTATTTCCCGGCAGTATCTGAAGGGGAGAGGAGCATGGAAACCCCGATCACCTCATAATCCTGCTTTTTCAGGAGTATGGCTGATGCGGAACTGTCCACTCCGCCGCTCATTCCGACTAATACTCTTTTATTGTGCATATTATTTCATCATCTCTTTTAATCGTTTTACAGCTTCAATTACTTTAGCCGCAGCGAATTCGATCTCTTCGTGCGTATTGAACCTTCCGATAGAGAATCTGATCGAGCTCTGAGCTTCTTCCGCGGTTCTTCCGATCGCAGTGAGCACTCTTGAAGGCTTAACCTCGCCTGTTGAACAGGCTGATCCGGTGGATACAGCTATTCCTTCAAGATCAAGCGACAATAAAAGCGCTTCCCCTTCCACCCCGTTAAAAGTAAGGTTCAATATTCCGCCGTAACCGTTCTTCAAGTCTGAATTAACAATAATATCATCAACACCTGCGGAGATCAATTCGTAAAGTTTATTTCTCAACCCCGTGATCCTCGGTATCTCGGTTTTCATTTCTGAGAAAGATATCTCGGCTGCATTGGCGAAGCCGACTATGCCAGGAAGGTTCTCCGTACCTGTACGCATCCCATTCTCCTGATGTCCGCCGAACTGATTGGGAAGGAGACTTATTTTTTTTCGGATATAAAGCATTCCGACGCCTTTCGGGCCATAGATCTTATGTGACGAAGCAGAAAGCAGGTCAATGTTCATAGCTTTTACATCAATCGGTACTTTAGTAAATGACTGAACAGCATCAGTATGGAACACAATACCGGTCGCCCTGCAGAATTTTCCTATTGCTGCTATATCGTTAATCACTCCTGTTTCATTGTTAACATGCATAACTGAAACAAGCTTCGTGTTTTCATTCACTGCGGCGATTACCGAATCGGGTGTAATAGTGCCGTTTTTATCCGGTTTTAGATAAGTTACGGTCATAAGCTCAGGGTACAATTTAGTAAGAAATTTACACATATCATAAACAGCGCTGTGTTCATAAGCTGAAGTAATAATGTGAACAGGATCGCCGTGATCCAGATATAGCCCCGCGATGCCTTTTACGGCCCAGTTGTCAGCTTCAGTTCCGCCTGAAGTAAAGAAAATCTCGTTAACTCCGGTATTGATCACTTTAGCGATCTGTTCGCGGGCATTATCAAGCGCGTATTTGGCTTCCTGTCCGAAAAAGTGAGCGGAAGATGCATTACCGAATTTTTCCGTCATATATTCATAAACGAGCTTTGCGACTCTTTCGTCAACCTTTGTCGTAGCGCTGTTGTCCAGATATATCCTTTTCATATATAATCCTAAATTTATTTCTCAAAAACCGGCATAAAACCGGGATCGTTCAGATGTTCGAGTTCAAATTTTGCGGAACTTGCGAATTCAGATGCCGGATATTTATCCAAAAGTTCCTTAAAGCATATTTCAGCCTGTTTTATGTCGTCCGTATAATCTTTATAGATATAACCTTTTATAAAAAGCGATTCGGCTTTGTACGGATTGTGGGGATAATCTTCGTTAAGTCTGTCGTACCATCTGATCGCGTCTTTCCAGTTTCCGGAGGAAAAGCTGTTCTTTGCCCGTGCGTAAACTTCTTCCATATAAAGAAATTCATTCTGCTTGACGGCATTTTCATTTTTAACAGCGGATCTTTCTCCTGTGCAGGCTGACAGAAGAATTAAAATTAAGATACATATTACCAATGTTTTTTTCATAGTTGAAAATATAAATAAAATAGTCTAAATAAAAAATGAAAATAATCAGTTAAATTGCCCTTTTTCAAAGTTGCTTTTAGCAGTTCTAAAACTTATATTCAGTAACTTTTAATTAAAGATGAAAGGCAGTTTATGACGGTAAAAATAATTGTTCTTGCTTTATACGCCCTGACGATCATAGGATTCGGCATCATGGGCATGAAAAAGACTAAATCGTTCTCTGATTATTTTCTGGGCGGGGGAAGCGTAGGAGCGTGGATGACGGCTTTTTCCTATGGAACCACATATTTTTCGGCAGTTGTTTTTATAGGTTTTGCCGGTAAAATAGGCTGGGGTTTCGGATATTCGGGAGTATGGATCGGCGTTTTAAATGCTTTCGTAGGTGTTATGGGCGTATGGTGGCTAATGGGCTGGAAGATCAAACAGGCTGCTTCAAAGTACAATGTTTCTACCCTTAGCGAATTTCTTGAAGCCAGATACGGACTGAAGAAAATTAAGCTTTTCTCAGCTCTAATTATTTTTATTTTTCTTATACCTTATTCAGCGGCAGTATTTCAGGGTCTTTCATATCTTTTCGAATCATCTCTTCCCGGTCTAGAATACTGGCATGCGGTAGTATTCATGGGCCTTTTTACGGCAATATACATATTTCTCGGAGGCTACAAAACAATGGCCTCTCTCGATACATTTTTCGGCATATTAATGGTAATTGGTGTAATCATTCTGATATACTTTACTCTGGACAGGGGTAACGGTATCGGCAGCATTACGGATGGTTTATTAAATATAGATCCCAAGCTCACTTCGATGATCGGACCGCCGGGATTATGGCCTTTATTCTCGCTGATATTTTTAACAAGCGTCGCGCCTTTCGCTATGCCTCAGCTGGTTCAGAAGTTCATCGCGATAAAAGATCAGAAGGCCGTTAAATTCGGAATGATAGCATCTACCGTTTTCGCTCTGCTTATAGGGTGCATAGCATATTTCGTAGGATCGACGGGAAGGATATTCATCAATCCGGAAAATACCCCTGTAGCTTTTGAAAGCGGAAAACCGATTTTCGACAAGCTTATGCCTGAACTATTAATGTCGATAATACCCGAATCATTTTTCATCGTAATTCTAATATTATTGCTCTCCGCTTCAATGTCAACTCTAGCCGCGCTCGTTCTGATATCGAGTTCGACGCTATCTAAAGATTTCTACGCCGGATATATAAATAAAAATGTTACTGACAAAAAGCTCACTCTAATTACTCGGGCAGGCAGCGTTTTCTTTGTTGTTCTGTCGGTACTTCTCGCACTTTTTCAGCTTGATACGATAGTCGAGATCATGGGAATTTCGTGGGGAGCAATAGGATCGGCTTTTCTCGGTCCGTTCGTATGGGGACTTCTATGGGATAAAGCCAACAGATACGGAGCTTACGCTTCAATGGTCAGCGGTTTGACAGTGACACTTGTATTATATTTTTCCGGGATGTCATCACCTGAGGCCGGAACAATAGGAATGATAGTGTCATTCATAGTAAATCCGGTCGTCAGTTTAATCATAAAAGAGAAAAAATAAAATGAAAGTACTTCTTTCCGGATATAATCTTGATTCTTCAACGATAAATGAACTGAAGCAAAAATCAGGCTGGACAAAAGATAATGTCACTCCGGAGACTCTAAGTGCAGCTTATGCGCGTATAAGCAGAGATCCGAGAGATATCGAAGAGTTACGAAAGGAAGCAAGGGAAGAGGTGGATAAATCCAGAAGATCCAACGAGACTATCATTTTCGGTCTCGGACACGCTTCCGTAGCCGAGCATGCTTATTTTAACTTCGATATAATCGGGCTTTCAAGATTCGCTGTCGAGCAGGTGCAGAAATTCAGATTCGCGTCCTTTACTGAAAAATCGCAGAGATACATTACGCTCGAAGACGATTATGTCATTCCGCATGAAATTAAAGCCGCAGGATTTGAAAAGAATTTCACTGAGATCATAAAACTTCAGAATGAAAAATATCAGATCTTTTATAAAGCGCTGCAGGAATATCTTTTCGATAAGCATTCTGACATCATTTCGACCAAAAACGGTAAACGGACAGTTGACGGATGGGCGAAGGAAGACGCCAGATATGTTGTCTCAATGGCTACCGAAAGCCAGTTCGGAATGAGTATCAACGCGAGAAATCTTGAAAACATGCTCAGGCAGCTTAGAAATTCCGAGCTTTTTGAATGCAGAGAGCTTTCTCAAAAACTCTATGATCTTGTAAAAGACATTTCTCCCTCGATAATAAAATATATAGAACCTACAGAGTACGACACAAAAAACAATTCATGGATAGACGAATATTATCCGGTCAGTAAAAAGTCTGCCGGAATGTTTAAAGAAGTCGTGCTTTCTGCGCATACGTCCGAACCGGACAGAAAAATCGCCGCCGCGATAATATGGGATCAAACCGGATCGAACTCTGAAGAGATAAATAAAGCCGTAAAAGAATGGGATGATGCTAAGATGAAAAGTTTCTTCACCGAAGCATTGAAGGGAAGAACTCCTCACGATCCTTTGAAAAGACCTTACGAATTCGCGGAAGCAGAATTCGACCTGATCGTGAGTTCATCCAATTATGCGCAGCTGAAAAGGCACAGGATAGCTTCGGTGCTTACCGGTGTTTATAATACGGATCTAGGATTCACGGTTCCGCCTAATATAATTACTGTCGGTCTTGAAAATGAGTTCAACAAGGTGATGGCTCAGGGTGAAAAGCTCTTTACCGAAATGAAAAAGGATCTTCCTTTCCACGCACAGTACATTCTGACTAATGCTCACAGGCGCAGAGTGAGACTGAAAATGAATTTCAGGGAACTATATCATTTTATGAGTTTGAGGCTTGATGAACATGCGCAGTGGGACATAAGGAACACTGCCGAAAAAATGCTGATCGAGCTGGTAAAGATCGCTCCGTATTCAACTATGATGTGCTGCGGAAAGGACAGTTTTAAGAAAAAGGTTTCAGAGATATTCGGGAACGTTTAATCCTGAATGATCGGTTTGTACTTATCATCTTCCATCCACGCTTTGATCAATTCATTGTATTTTTCTTTATTAATGTCTTTAACTGTAAGCAGAAGGTAAGTTTTATAGTCTTCAGAAGCTTTCTGGATGTCTGACAATTTTCTATAGGAAACGGCTCTGTTGTAATAAAGAACAGGGGAGAGTTCATCAAGATAAATAGCCTTGGTATAATCATCAGCGGCCTTCTGATAATTACCGACAAGATAATGAGTCAGCGCGCGGTTCATATACGAATCAGCGCTTTTTGTATTGAGATCTATCGCGGAATCATAGTCTGATACAGCCTCGTCATATTTTCCGTTCTTCCTGAAGAAATTAGCTCTGGTGTAATAGATCTTATAAAAATCCTTATCTATCGTTATCGCCTGTCTGAATTTTGACAGCGCTTCGTCGTTCTTATTCAGAGCCGCATATACCGATCCCATCTGGCAATACGCTTCGGCATATTTCGGATCGATCGCTACAGCTTTATCAAGTTCTTTTAAAGCGACGCTATAAAGTTTCTGTAAAAAATAAACTTCGCCTCTTTTTGTGTATACCGCGGGAAATTTTAGCGCATCGTAGTTTATCAGCTTGTTCAATAGACTCAGAACTTCACCGTACCTGTTCACTTTTATCAGAACGTCAGATAACGAGAGATAGGCCGATTCGTACATTTTATCGTGATCTATCGCTATCGAATAGTATTCGAGCTTAAGTCCGGTTTCATCAGTCAGAACCGCTTTATTCGCCCATTCCGTCGCGACGATCCTTTCAGTTAGACCTGAAATAAAATTCTCATGTATTTTATTAGTAGTTTCTTTAAGTGAATTTATATCCTCGAAGATCTGATTCATTCTTCTGTATTCAGAATTAAGCTGATACCTGAACTGATTGCTGATAGCGGCTTCCAGCAAAAAACCGTTCAGCAGATCGAGATGAACTTCGCAGGATATATATGAGACATAAGCCGGATATCCGTCAATGCTCTCTTCGCCTTCTTTATAAACGGTCGTGTTCAGGAGATTACTTATATATTTGACAGATTTTTTCCCGTCAGCGACTGTCAGCAGTGAATCGTTATTATTAAAATAAATACCGAATCTGAAGAGAGCATCCTGAATTCCGTCGAATTTAGCTATTAATTTCGCCTCATCTTCTGTGATCCCGGGATCAAGGTAGCAGACGCCGCTTGTTCTCACTTTTATTAGCTTACCGTTTCTTTCCGTCTCATCCTCAGAAAAAAGAGACACTGAAAACAAAAAGAGTATAAGTGATGCAATAATAATTTTTCTTGTAGATGCCATTTATAAAGCCCTGTTTTTCAGTTTAACTGTCAATTTTTTTCCGCTGTGTAAAATATTTAAACATTTCGATAAAAACAAGGAAAATCATTTTACGGCATATATAATGAGCCTGATTATTATGAACATTACAACTTCAGAGAAGACTATTGAAGCACCGGATGGTATGTTAAGATAAAACGATATAAAAAGACCTGCCATAGATGAAATAATCCCGAAAATCACCGACAGTATAACGATCTTATCGAATTTCCTTGTTATCAGCATAGCTGTAGTCTGAGGTATGGTCAGTAATGAAATTATAAGTATAACACCGGCTATTCTGATATTGACGACGACAACGACCGCAACAAGCGCGATCATGGAATAATTGATGAGCTCCACTCTCATTTTCTGTATTCTGGCGTACTGTTCGTCAAATGCTGTGAAAAGGATCTGTTTGTAGAAAACTATTATAGCGAACAACGCTGAAAAAGATGCGGAGGCCGACATAATAATGTCTGAGTTCGTTACTGTTAATATATTTCCGAAAAGATAAGAAGAAAGATCAGGCGCATATCCCGGAGTAAGGTATATAAAAATTATTCCTGTAGCCATGCCCAGAGCGAGAAATATCCCTATTGTGGAATCTTCCCTTACATTTCCCTTAGAAGAAACGAACCTTATTCCGAACGCGCTTAAGACCCCGAATATAAGAGCCGTAACGATCGGGTTCACGCCAATAAAATAGCCCAGACCAATGCCCCCGAAAGACGAGTGGATTATTCCGTCTGAAATAAAAACGACCCTTTTTGAAACCACATAGGAACCGATGATCCCGCAGGAAATGCTAGCAAGCAGCGCAGCCAGAAGAGCTTTTTGGAAAAAAACATAGCTAAAAATATCTGTCATTTTCCGTCCTTGTGCATCATAAGTACTCTGTGCGGGAATTTGCCGTGAGTGATGATCTCGACCGGACACGAGAATTTATCGATTATCTCTTCGGTGATCTCATTACCAGGATGATAATGAAGCGTTCTATTAATACAGGCGATGTTTTTCACGTAAGATGATATTATCCCTGTTTCGTGAGTTACCATAATTATTGTTGTATCGGAGTTAATATCCAGAAGAGTTTTAAAAAGATTTTTTGAAAAATCCTTATCCGTAAAAGCCGTAGGTTCGTCGAGGAACAGAATGTCCGGATCTGACACTATCGCTCTGCACAGAAAAGTTCTCTGTATCTGTCCGCCCGAAAGTTCGCCGAAAGGACTGTCCTTATACTGGAGAAGCCCGAATTCATTCAGGATCTTTTCCGCTTTATCGTGATCTTCCTGACTGAATTTCTGAAAGACTTTTTTTTCTGAAACCAGTCCTGAAAGAACAACGTTTTTGACTGTGATAGGGAATTTGCTGTCGTTTAAGGTGAACTGAGGAAGGTAACCGAACCTGGACTTCTTTTTGAAGATAACTTCGCCTTTTTCAGGCTTCAATAAACCCACAATAACCTTAAGAAGAGTGGATTTTCCTCCTCCGTTTGGTCCGATAATTCCCAGAAAATCATTCTCATAAACCGTGAGGTTTATGTTCTCGATTATTCTTGTGCCGTTATATCCGGCAGTTATGTTTTTTATTTCAAGAATCGGTTCGTTCATTGCTGACCGTACTGTATGGTTCTTGCTATCAGGATCAGGTTATTGATCCAGTCTTCGCTTAAATGATCTAACGGCATAACGGTTCCGCCGATCTCAGAAGCAACGGATTCGGCCTGCCTCGCGTCGAACTGCTTCTGAACGAAAATCGTTTTTATTCCATCTGAAAGCGCTGTATCAATAAGTTTTTTCAGATCATCCGGCGCGGGATCCTTTCCGTTCATCTCAACAGATATTTCCTCAAGCCCGTAATCACGGGCAAAATAACTAAGCGCGGGGTGATAAATAATGAATTTTCGCTGCTTAAGATCGGAAAGCATAGTTCTGATCTGCATATCCAGCTTATCGAGATCTTTTACAAACAGATCATAATTCGTTTGATAAAATTCTTTATTCAGAGGATCAGCTTTCAGAATTGCTTCGAGCATGTTCGCGCACATTACTTTTACTTCTTTCGGCGACATCCATATATGCGGATCAGCGCCTTCGTGACCGTGTTCTGCGTGCTCATCTTCGTGATGATGTTCATTAGAAACGATAAAATCCGCGCCTTTTGATGTTTCGACTATTAAAAGGGAGGGATTTACAGCTTTGAATCTGTCCATCCATGTGACCTCGAAATCAAGCTGACCTACGGTAAAATATATTTCCGATTCAGAAAGATCTTTCAGAACGGAAGGAACGGGTTCGTATGTATGCGGGCTTACACCCGGCGGAAGCAGTACATTTATCTTGAATTTTCCGCCTGTGATCTTTTCCGCGAAAAATTTCTGGGGAAGAATACTCACCGTAATAGAATTCTTATGTGATTCCTGTTTCGTTTTTGAACAGGATAAAATCATCAAAAGTATTATTGCGGTAGTGATCAGCTTTTTCATTTTTTTTCTCCGCGTTTTCCCGAATTATTTAAATACGAATAATAATAGCATTTTATATTGCCGTTGTAAAGCCTTTTTTTATTTGAAGCGGTTCCGAAAGTTTCTTCAAATGCCGGATGGTCCGTGATGATATTCGTCGACCATCCCGTTTTTTTTGCCACGATGTCACTCAGCCTGAACAGCAGAGAATCGAGTTCTTCTTTTTCTCCTATCCTTAATCCGTAGGGCGGATTCGTTACGATCGTTCCGTAATCGTTTTTTAGTTTAAGAATGTTCACATCCACGTTTTTAAACAAAACAGCATCTTCCACTTCCGCGTTCAAAGCGTTGTTTACAGCTTTAACAATTACGACAGGATCTTTATCGTATCCGTAGATGGAAACGCTTTCTGAATGCAAAGCTATGCTCAAAGCTTCTTCGACAGCCATGTTCCAAATGTTTTTATCGAGAAAATCCCATTTCATCGATAAAAAATGCCTGTTAAGACCGGGAGCAATTTTATTTTTTATCATAGCTGCTTCTATCGGTATTGTTCCGGAGCCGCAGAAAGGATCTATTAGCGGTTCGTTTATTTTCCAGCCTGACAAAAGCACAAGACCTGCGGCAAGTGTTTCTTTTATCGGCGCATCGCCTGTTTCAGTCCTGTAGCCTCGTTTAAAAAGTGCATCGCCGGAAGTGTCCAGAGTTAATCTGGCGATATCAAAATCTAGTTCTATCTCAACAGGAAAAGCCGTGCCATCCTCAATTATCTTTTCAGAACCGGTCTTTTCTAGAAGTCTCTCGATTATGGCTTTTTTCGTCATTGATTGAGCTACGGGTACAGAATGGATCTTCGAGTCTTTTGAACGGCCTTTAACGAGAATTCTGCCGTTTTTGTTTATATAATTTTCCCAGTCAAAAGTTTTTACGCCTTCAAAAAGCATATCAAAATCAGATGCGGGGAATTCTTTTAAAACAATATATATCCTGTCGGCTGTTCTCAAGAAAATATTTGAACGGGCAACTGCAGAAGAATCAGCTTCAAATATCACTTTTCCGTTACCTGCGCGGATTATTTTAAAGCCGAGATCGAATATCTCTTTTTTCAGTACTGTCTCGAGACCGGAAGTGCATGTGGCCTGCAGAGTGAAATTCATCAAATGAAATGTCCTGTTTTAGATTCTATTTTGATCATCTTTTCATGAGGGCACTTCATCGATTCTAAGTGTTCGGTAACCTCCTCGTGAATGTTCGCTGCGTACATTTCCTCGTCCGGTTCAAGTCCTATTACAATAAAAATATCCTGACCGTCTATCTGGATCTTCGTAACGTTCCCGTTATCTACTATATTTTTCCCGTGCTTCGGGTGCATCACATCTTTCAGAATGTTGAGTATCGCTTTTTCTGTGATTATTCTTTTTTCGTCCTGTATTCTGCCTATCTTTTTTTCAAATTCCCTTATCGCCGCCTTTATACCGTTGATGGCAAGAACGCTGCAGTGCATTTTTACAGGAGGAAGTCCTCCGAGCTCGCTGGCGGCCTCGGTTGTACCCATTTTTTTGACTTCGTCAATATGTTTTCCCAGAACCATCTCCGTAGCTATTGATGCTGTAGCTATGTTCGATGCGCAGCCGTACGATCTGAATCTGATATCTTCGATTATCAGAGTTTCCGGATTGATCTTTAAAGTATAATTGACCATGTCCCCGCATGCCGGGCTGCCTTCTGTCGCTTCAGCGTTCGCATTTTCTAAAGTCCCGAGATTTCTGGGTTTCGTAAAATGATCAATAGTCTTTTCGGTATATTTTAGAGCCATTTTTATTCTCCGCTTTTTATGTTTTTATAAAATGTCTGAGCGTTTTTGTTAATAAGCTCACTGTGTTTTTCAGGTACGAAAGAAGACATGCTTCTAAGTATTTCCACTACTTCCGTAACGTTTTTAATAACTGAACCAACTTCTTCTTCGGTATTGAATTTTGACAATGTGAATCTGATCGAACCGTGAGCCTGTTCGTGTTTCAGCCCTATTGCCGTGAGAACGTGCGAAGGTTCGAGCGTTTTTGATGAACAGGCCGATCCCGATGAAACGCATATTCCCCTTAGTGAAAGATGCATCAGTATCGCTTCTCCCTCTATATAATGAAAAGTGATATCAACGTTATGAGGCAGCCTTTTAATGATATTATCACCCTTGGGGCCGTTGAAAGTCACGTGGTCTATCTTTAAAAGACCGACTATCAGCCTGTCCCTTAGCGAAATGATTCTTTTTATGTCTTTGTCGAATTCGTCGTAAGCTATCTCAGCCGATCTCGCAAAGCCCATGATAGCAGGCAGATTCTCCGTTCCGGCCCTGATATTGAATTCGTGCGCGCCGCCTTCCATCAGCTTTTTCAGTTTAATTCCCTTTTTAATAAATAAGGCCCCTGTACCTTTCGGCCCGTGATTTTTGTGCGCGTTGAAAGTCATCAGGTCGATATTTTCATTTTTAACATCTATTTTTATCTTGCCGAAAGCCTGAGCTGCGTCGGTGTGAAACAGCACGCCCTTTTCGCGGCAGATACGGCCGATCTCTTTAATGTTCTGAATAGTTCCTATTTCGTAATTTGCATAAATAACTGAAACGAGTATTGTTGTCGATTTGAATTTGCTTTTAAGATCATCAATGTCGATAAATCCCTCGCCATCCACTTTGACCTCATCAACTTTGTAACCGTCATTCTTCAGCCTGTTGGCAACAGTTCTGACTGAGGAATGCTCTATGGATGAAATTATTATGTGATTACCTTTATTTTTCAGAAATTCCGCTATTCCTGTTATGGCAGTATTATTCGATTCTGTAGCTCCGGAAGTGAAGATGATCTCTTCGGGTTCAGCGTTTATGCTTTTTGCGATGATGCTCCGTGCTTCATTGAGGTTTTCATCCGCATCCATTCCGAGCGAGTGCAGAGAAACGGGATTTCCGTAAGAAGTCAGGTAAAATTGATTCATATACTCAAGCACTCTGTCGTCGATCCTGGTCGTGTCGCCGTTGTCCATATAAATTATTTTCTGATCCATTAAAGCTCTCCGCGTTAATTTAAACCATTAGTAATGATAAGCGTAAATTATATTTGCCGTTATGATTTTAAACATTAAAGAAAAATCTCTGAAGAAAGTTAAAGTACGCCTGTATAATTACATTTCCCCATAACAGAGAGAGCATTATGCCTACTGCAAGGAAAGGTCCGAAAGCAAGTCTCTGTTTGTAAAAAACAAGTCTGAAAAGAGAAATATTGTAAATAGTTTTAATTGTTTCAGCACTTAAATGATCCGGGTCGGTGATTTTGTTAAATTTCTCAAAACTTTCGCGGCTGTCTTTGAAATAAAAATCCTTATAATAAACATAGCTCAGGTCAGAATAAAACCTTTCCTTAAGCCTGTTTTTTTGTAATTCAGGATCCGAAGCTATCATAGAAATTATCTTTTTCTGTTCTGCCGTAAAGCCGTTGAACTGGAACTGCCTGTTATATTTTAAAAGCAGTTCGAGCCTGGCTGCCGGATCTTTAATTTCTGAGGCTTCTCTGTTAATACATTCAAGATCAAAAGATGTTTTCTGCTCAAGGATAAGATTCTTGTTTTCATTAAGAATCTTTAAAAAAACGTCTAAACCGTTTTTTCTGCAGTCGTCATACAGAAGTTTGAAATTATCCTCATAAGAATCGTATCCTATTAAATCTTCGTTAATTACGGATTTTATATCAAGCACTGCGTTTTTATCTTCCGTTTTAAATTTACTTAATAATTCGACAGATGTGTCATTATTGTCAACCGCTTTATATCTGAAGTAAAGCCTTAGCACCGTGATGTTTTTGAGATTCAATCTCCGAAATTCGCTTTTTATCTGATCAGCAATTTCACCGGAACCGTTTTCCCCGAATGCCCGTGTCAGCTGCATTCTCAATCCCGCCAGATCAAGATCGGTATCCGGATCGTTGAATGAACGGAAAAGCTGATCGGCAGCGGATCTGAATTTTAAAGCTTCATTCTTTCTTTTAATGAAGCTGATAAAAGAAGGGATCGAATATGATACTACCGCAATGACCGATCCGAATATGAAAGCCGTAAAAATGTGTTTCGGTCCTAGAAGAATTCCGGCAGCACCCATAAGATAGACATCGCCCGTTCCCATTGCATCCTGTTTGTAGATTATTCTACCGGCGAACTGGATCAGAAACATAAGCCCGGCCCCTGTTAACGCACCTAGAAACGGTGCCGAATAATCTAAATTCAGAAAATTACCCGCCGTAAAATTTATAATCGAACCCAGAACACAAACCGCGAAAAGGGTTATATTAAGTCCGTGCGGGATACTGTATGTTTTGTAGTCGATCACCATTATGCAGAACAAAACATAAGAAAGCGGTATGCAGATAAGAAGGAATGCCGAAGGGCCTGCATAAAGAAAAAGTCCGAGAGTAATCAGACCTGTTAAGGCTTCAACGACCGGATATTCTACAGATATGGGCAGCCGGCAGCCGGAACATTTAGCTCTTAAAAATATCCAGCTGAAAACGGGAATATTCTCGTACCATCTAATTACATGCCCGCATTTGGGGCACGACGAAGGAGGGGATACTATCGACTTTCCTTCCGGTACGCGGTAAATAACTACGTTAAGGAATGATCCGAATATCATTCCGAATATTAAATATACGTACCAGGAAGAGAAGAAAAGTCTGAATGTTTCGGATATCAAGAAGTACTCCGTTTCAATTGCCCGTAAATGTAATAAAAAGCAGAAGTAAATTCAAATAATAAAAATTCTAATTGGAATTTCTGAAAAAAATACTTATTATAACTGGAGTATAATTTAATTAAGGTTTCGGAGGAAAAAATGAAAATACTGAATAAATTTGTCCCGCTCAGATATTTAACCGCTGCGGTTCTGCTCGCCGCTACATTTCTTGTTTATTCGCAGTCGGTTGTAAGAACCGTTAAGCATACAGTATCAGGCGATAATACATCGGGAATATTCTCTGTGGTTTCAACGGATCAGCAGAGTTTTAAAAATGTTAAAGTTCAGGAAATATCTATATCCGTGATGAACACAACCGGTAAAAACGTCATCATCTCTGCCGATCTGACAGAACTTTCTGATCCTAAAGTCTCGAACACCGGCGTAACTGCTGTCGTAAAAAGCTATTCAGATCCTAGTTATGTCAGAAAAGAGAAGGTTCAGAAAGAGGAAGCTGAAGAATCCTATCCTGAATCTGAAAATAATGATGAAATTGAACAAGAAGAGGATTACGATTCTGATAAGGATAACCCGGTTCCGGAAGAAGAGAAAGATCCTTATGAAAATATTACAGATGAGGACGTTCCCGCAAAAATGTATCTTGAAGTAAAAGCCGACGGATCAGAATCTACCTTCAGTTTTTATGACAAGAACGATCTTGAATCGATTATTAGCGGGATAAATAACCAGTACGGAACGAATTTTGAAGTGTCAGGTTCGGGAAGAAACGTTCACATCTCAAGAACAGCTTCTCAAAGAACCGAGATAAAAAAGGAAGCCAGCAAAAGAGTCAATATCCAAAAAAGCGAAATTGAAAGCGGATCATATTCTGAAATTCTTAAATTTGATATCGTTAAGCTCGAATCGGAACTTTTAAAAGATAAGATACTTGATAAAAACAAGATTAAAAGCTACACAGTTCTTATAGATAAAGATGACTTATATGTAAACGGCAACAAGGTGTCTGATAAGCTTACTGCAAAGTACAGAAAGATCTTCGCCAAATTCAGCTTCGATTATTCGGACGACTGATACCGGTCGGGCAGAGTTGATCTGTAATTTTTGAGAGCGGGGGGGGAAATGAGAACGTCATCATGCACAACTCTAAGTTTAAAATTTATGTTTTTTCTTTTTTCTGGAGTTCTGCTTACTCTTCAGTCTGCAGATTTCAAGAAAATAAATATTTCGCATAATGACAAGAATCCGCCATACAAATTTATAAATGATTCAGGATCTTCAGAAGGTCTTCTGATCGACTTCTGGAATCTCTGGTCTTCAAAAACAGGAACATCAATAAGTTTTAAAGCGTGCGGTTTTGAACAGACCATAAACTCAGTTATCGAAGGGAGTTCGGATCTTAACGCGGGATTATTTTTTACTGATGAGAGATCGAAGTTACTGGATTTTACTCTGCCGATAATGGACATTGATTATTATTTCTTTACAGCCGGAAATACCTATAAACATAATTTCAGCCTTTATGAGCTTAAAGCCTATACGATAGGGGTTCCAAAAGGATATACGGCAGATTATATAAATAAGAACTTTCCCGAGTTAAAGACAAGAGTATTCGATGATTATCCAGCGCTTTACAAATCGTGCGAGAAAAACGAGATCAGGATTTTCGTTTCACCGGTTGAGAACCTCGAGTTCTTTCTGAGCACTTCAAGTCTCAAGAACAGCTTCAGGATACTTTTTTCCGATCCTGTTTTCAGCCAAAGCTACTCAGGCGCAATAAAAAAAGGAAACAGAGAGCTTCTGGATTATATTAACGGAGGTATCGAAAAGATTACACCAGAAGAGAGGAAGGAATTAAAAAACAGATGGCTGAGCAGAATTCAGACGGTCACACATATATCCGGTGACGGGAGACTTGAACTTACGCACAAAGAGAAGCTGTGGCTGGAAATGAATGGTCAGCTAAGGATATCAGGCGATCCTGACTGGCCTCCGAATTCAATGTACGATGCAGCCGGTAACTATACAGGCATTATTGCGGATCTTTGGGATATTATTGCAAAACGGTCTGGAATTCATTTCGAAAGGATCAGAACCGAAACATGGTCTCAGACAGTCGAGTCTTTTAAAAAAGGCGATATAGATATAATCGACTGTATATCCGAGACTTCAGAAAGATCTGAGTACATCGATTTTTCAGATATTCTCTTCACTTCAAATACTGTGCTTGTCGGCAGGGAGGAGCTCGGCTATATCAGCGGACTATCGGATATCGGCAGCCTGACTCTTGGTATTCTCGAAGGAACTTCCGATGTATCTCTGATCCAGAGAGATTATCCCGATATTAAAATGATATACTACAACGATCTGAACAAGGCTTACATGGATGTTTCATCAGGCAAAATAGATCTATTTATAAGGCACCAGTCAGAATTCCTTTACAACAAAAGGGAGAAAATGCTGACGAATTTAAAGATCGTCGGTCCCACCGGTTATGAACGGGATTATAGGGTAGGAGTTAAAAAAGGTAATGCGGAACTTTTGGGGATCATCAATAAAGCGCTGGCAGGAATAACCCAGGAAGAAAAAACAAAAATATTCGATAAGTGGCACGGCACTGAAAGATCGGTCATAGATTACGCTCTAGTATGGAAGATCTTATTCATATCGCTTCTTGTAATAGCTGTCGCTTTTTACTGGACCTACAGACTGAAGCAGGAGATAAGGCTGAGAAAAAAGACAGAGTCAGATCTTGAGATCGCACTTGAAAAAGCTGAAGCGGCTACAAAAGCAAAAAGCGAATTTCTCGCTAATATGAGCCACGAGATCAGGACTCCAATGAACGCTATACTCGGATTTACCGATCTGATGCGAAAAACACCGCTGAATTCAGTTCAGGAAACTTATCTGAACACTATTAAAAGCGGCGGATCCACTCTTTTAAATATAATAAACGACATACTCGATCTTTCAAAGATAGAGGCGAAAAAAATGGACATACATTATGCCTATTTTGATATTAGCTCCCTAATATTCGACCTGTCTCAGTTCTTCAATGAAAAACTAAGATCAAAGAATATCAACCTGAATATAAACATCGATGATAAAATGCCGAAGATCCTTTATCTCGACGAACTCAGGATAAGGCAGATATTCTTCAACCTCCTAAGCAACGCGGTTAAATTCACGGATAAAGGAAGCGTGTCGATTGACGCGGAATTTCTGGAAAGAGAAAACGGAAATATCGATGTACTGCTCACGGTTTCGGATACGGGAATAGGGATAAAAAAAGAAGATCAGGAAAAGGTATTCGATGCTTTCGAACAGATCAGCGACACCAAGAACGTAAAAACATTTCAGGGAACGGGACTGGGTTTGACCATAACCAAAAAACTCATTGAACTTATGAACGGAACTATCAGACTGGAAAGCGAACCTGATAAGGGATCGAGATTTATAATCGAATTCAAAGATGTAAGATACGATATAAGCGAAAGAGAAAGAAAAAAGAAACAGGAGAACGATCCCGTACAGATCAAGTTCACGGAGGCTAAGGTTCTTATAGCCGATGATATTGAATCTAACAGGCTTTTATTAAAAGAGTTCTGCACAGAACTCGGATTCGGGACAATAGAGGCAGTTAACGGAAGGGAAGCGGTCGATCATGCAAAGCTTAATGTTCCCGATATTATTCTTCTCGACATGAGAATGCCGGTAATGGACGGATACGAAGCCATCAGCCTGATTAAATCTGATCCTGTGCTCAAAAAAATTCCCGTTATAGCTGTCACAGCGTCGGTCATGAGCAGCGACAGGGCGAAGATTGAGCAGCATAAGTTCGACGGGTATGTTAGAAAACCCGTTTCGATGGACGAGCTTATAGCAATTTTTAAAAAATACATAAAGTACGAAGTGTTGAGCAATAAGTTAAATATTCAGCAGAACGGTGACGAAGAAGTATCAGACCCCGCAGGGCTCATTTCGGTTCTTTCAATCCAAATGAGAGAAAAAGTGGAATCAGCCTCGAACAACCATAATTTCTCGCAGATAAAAGAACTTTCATCTGATCTTTTAGAACTTGCTGAAAAACACCGGTGCGCAAGATTGAAACTCTATGCACAGAAATTATATGATTCCGTAGCTAAATTCGATATTGAAACGATAAAAATACTTCTGAATAACTATAACGATATGACAGATACTCTTAAAAAAGAATACGGAGGCTTAAAAAATGAATGACAAGGCCGATAAACTTCTCATTATTGACGATTCGCCGAAGAATATTCAGGTAGTCGCGAATTTTTTACAGAACGAAGGGTATGATCTTTCTTTTGCCACCGACGGAAGAGAAGCCATGCAGATATTATCGAAAGAGACTTTCGATCTTATTCTTCTTGACGTTGTAATGCCTCTCATTGACGGTTTTCAAATTTGCAGGGAGATAAGCTCAAATTCAAATTATAAAGATATTCCGATACTGTTTTTGACCGTTAAGACCGACCCCGAGAGCATAATAAAGGGATTCGAAAGCGGCGGTGTCGATTATATAACAAAACCTTTTAATCCCAATGAACTTCTGGCAAGGATCAGAACACATTTAAGGCTGAAAAAGATCCAGAAACAGTTCAAGGACAATAACGCGAAGCTTATTGAAGAGATATCTTTAAGACAGAAAGCGGAAAAGCAGCTTAAAAATATGAATGTAGAACTTGAATACAAGGTTAAAGAAAGGACTAAACAGATATACCGTCTCGCCGCAATAATTGACCAGCTTTACGAAAGTGTGATAATTACAAATAGGGACGGAGTCATCGAATACGTGAACAAAGCTTTTGAAGCTGATTCCGGATTTACTTCCGAAGAGGTCATAGGCGATATGCCGAGATTTTTGGAAAAAGGGAAGTTCTCGGAGAGTTTTTATGATGAAATATGGAGAACTATAAAAAGCGGACGAACATGGCGCGGGTCTTTCTCGAATCTTAAAAAAGACGGTACGCCTTTTGAGGAGGAGATCACCGTAGTACCGATCGTAAATAACGGATCCGATCCCGACGGTTATTTTTCACTTAAACGTGACGTCTCAAATCAGAAAAAGCTTGAAAGGCAGCTAATTAACGCCCAGAAAATGGAGGCTATCGGTACTCTCGCGGGAGGTATAGCGCACGATTTTAACAACATACTGACTGCGATCATCGGATATTCCGAGATTGTAAAGCACGAGATAGAAACTAAGAAATATGACTGTCCAAAAATTTCGGAAGTACTCAGTGCAGCGCACAGGGCAAAAGATCTTGTCAATCAGATACTTATCTTAAGCAGACGTTCCGAGATCGAGAAAAAACACGTAAGGCCGGATCTTATCATAAAAGAGGCTGTCAAGCTTATAAGGAGCTCTGTTCCTTCATCGATCGAGATCTCAACAAGTATTGAGAACTGCCAGTCTACAGTCATGGCCGATCCGTCGCAGATCCATCAGATAGCTATGAATTTATGCACGAACGCTTATCAGGCTATAGGCGATCATAACGGAAAGATAGATATCGTTCTTAAACCGGTCAGGCTGGATGAAAATAAAGCGGCTGAACTGGGTATTAAAGCAGGCGAGTATCTTCTTTTTTCCGTAGAGGATGACGGTAAGGGTATTGAAGACTCAATAAAAGACAAGATATTCGAACCTTATTTCACGACGAAAAACACCGGAGAGGGAACAGGTTTAGGCTTGGCAATAGTTCACGGCATTGTATCGGATATGAAAGGATCGGTCTCGGTATACAGCAGCCTGAAAAAAACTGTGTTCACAATATATATGCCCTGTTCATCTGACAGAAAAGCGGATGAAGAGGTTCCGATACCGTCGGATATCCCCGTCGGATGCGAGCAAATTCTTTTCGTGGATGATGAGGAGAAAATAGCGGATCTTGGAAAAATACTGCTTGAAGATCTCGGTTATAAAGTAACGAAAACGACGGATCCGACCGAAGCTTTAAAAACACTTCAATCCGGAACATCCGGGATCAGATTCGCAGTGGCAGATTTCACTATGCCTGTCATGAGCGGGATCGAACTTGCCGACAGGATCTATACTTCTGATCCTGAGATAAAATTCATAATAACGTCGGGGATCAAAAGGTTTTCGGACAGCGAACTTTCGGGCCATAGAAATATCATAGGGTTCATTCAGAAACCTTTCACGAAAAAAGAACTCGGTTTAAAGATCAGGCAGGCAATAGACGGAATAAAATGAAAATAAAGGGATCAAATGAAAGCTGAAGAGTTAAAAAAGAACTTGTTTATAAAATACTCCGATAAACTTTTCCTTGTAACCGGCAGAGAATTCATCAGTTCCGGCGGAATGAAAACTGGTGTCAGGATTAACCTTTTCGATATTAATTCCGGAGAAACATCTGAACACGTTTTCGCTCTGACGGACGAACTTGAACAATTCCGTCTTTTTGAAAAAACCATGAAACTTATAAGCAGAACAGAAAGCGTTTTGGTATTTGAGGACAGCGAAAATTTCGAGCAGCTTGAAATGCCTGTAAGCATGACGGGGATCAGCGCGGATTTTCTTACCGAAAATACCACCGCGAAAGTTTCATTTTATAGTGATATAGCTATGGTAGCAGATCTTCCCGCGACAGAGATCTTTTCTGTAGATTCAACAGAGGATACAGAAAAAGATCCTTCGAATTTTAGTTACACCAAAGAGGCTGTTCTAAGCAACGGACGAAAAATAACAGTTCCGGCTTTTATCAAAAACGGCGAGAATGTTAAAGTATTTACGGAGACCGGCGAGTACGTCAGCAGGGAGAATTGAACGATATTACGGATTTTTGAAGTTTTAAAAGGTAAAAAAACCTCTTTTTAATCTTATTCTTTTTTATATATTTATGTCAGAAAAAAATCAAAGAGGGATCTTGTATGGAAAAAATGCTTTTACTCGGGGACGAAGCCCTGGCTCAGGGAGCGATAGACGCGGGAATGTCGGGAATGTACGCCTATCCCGGTACTCCTTCAACTGAGATAATGGAGTACGTTCAGAGATCTTCAGCTGCTAAAGAAAGGAATATCCACAGAAAATGGTCGGCAAATGAGAAAACCGCTGCTGAGTCCGCATTAGGAATGTCTTACGCGGGCAAAAGATCGATGTGCGCGATGAAACACGTCGGGCTTAATGTAGCGGCAGACTGTTTTATGAATTCAGCTATAACAGGCGCGAACGGCGGTACAATACTTACAGTAGCCGATGATCCTTCGATGCATTCTTCACAAAATGAGCAGGATTCCAGATTCTACGGTAAATTCGCAATGGTACCGGTTTTCGAACCTTCAAACCAGCAGGAATGCTACGATATGGCGTTCCACGCTTTCGATATAAGCGAAAAATATCAGGTGCCTATTTTATTAAGGCTTACAACAAGACTTTCACATTCAAGGAGCGGCGTGGCTGCCAGATCTACGCTAAAAGAAAACGAACTGAAACTGCCTGAAGATAAAAGACAATTCGTTCTTCTGCCGGCTATAGCAAGAAAAAGGTACAGGATGCTTCTTGCGAATCAGGAGAAATTTGAATTCGAAAGTGAAAATTCACCCTTTAACAGTTACATCGACGGAAGTGATAAAAGCGTCGGGATCATAGCCTGCGGAATAGCTTTTAATTATCTTATGGAAAATTATAACGATTCAGTTTGCCCTTTTCCCGTTCTTAAGATAAGCCAGTATCCGCTGCCGAGAAAGCAGGTGGAAAAGATAGCTTCGGAATGTAAAAAGTTAATTGTTTTAGAAGAAGGCGCTCCGATCGTCGAAGATATGCTCAAAGGTTATCTTGGGAACTGTTTAAAAGTTTCCGGAAGGCTGGACGGAACTCTTCCGCGCGACGGTGAATTGAACCCGAACCTTGTCGCCAAAGCTGTATCAGGCAAACCTTTTGAAATACAGCCTGTTCCTGAGATCGTAACGGGAAGACCGCCCAAGTTCTGCAACGGTTGCGGGCATATTGATGCATACAACGCTCTCAACGAAGTAATGAAAGAATTCGGCGACGGGCATGTTCTGGCTGACATCGGATGCTATACTCTTGCAGCTCTTCCGCCTTTCAGCGCCATAAATTCCTGCGTTGACATGGGAGCATCGATCACAATGGCTAAGGGTGCCGCGGACGCCGGACTGTTTCCTTCAATAGCTGTTATAGGCGACTCTACTTTTACGCATTCCGGAATGACGGGTCTTCTTGACGCAGTGATAGAGAACACGAACATGGTGGTAATGATCTTGGATAATTCGACAACAGGAATGACGGGCGGTCAGGATTCTCACGCAGTGGACAGGCTTGTGTCGATCTGCGAAGGATTAGGAGTGCACAAGGATCATATTATAAGAGTAATTCCTTTAAAAAAGAATCACGATGAAATGGTCAGGATCATCAGACAGGAGATAGCTTATAAAGGCGTTTCGGTCATCATACCGACAAGGGAATGTATGCAGACACTGAAAAGAAAAACCAAAGCGAACAAATAAGGGATTTAAGATGAAAAAAGATATAATTCTCAGCGGAGTCGGCGGACAGGGTATACTTTCGATAGCAACGGTGATCGGGTATGCGGCAATAGATTCAGGTCTGTTCATGAAACAGGCTGAAGTTCACGGAATGAGCCAGAGAGGCGGCGATGTTCAGTCACATTTAAGGATATCTTCAAAAGAGATACATTCCGACCTTATCCCGTTCGGCGGCGCGGATATAATACTTTCCATCGAGCCAATGGAATCGTTAAGATACCTGCCGTACCTTTCAAAAGACGGGTGGGTCATAACCAACAGCACTCCTTTTGACAATATTACGAATTATCCCGAGATCAATGCCGTAAAGTCCGAGATCGGCAAGATAAAGAATCACGTTCTTATTGATGCTGATGACATAGCTAAGAACATTGGATCGCCGATGTCGATGAATATGGTAATGACAGGAGCCGCGGCTGATTTTCTGGGTATAGATTATGACAGGCTGGAAAAAGGCATAAGGTTCATATTTAAAAGCAAAGGCGAAGAAGTTGTGAATAAGAACATAGAAGCGTTAAGAGCAGGAAGAGAATTCTCGGAAAAATTCAGAAAAAAATAATGAAATTCTATAAACTTCACGGGGCCGGCAACGATTTTATTTTTCTTGCGGGGAATAAAAAAATCACGCCGGAGAGTATAGCAAAAATTTGCGACAGAAACCTGGGTATCGGCGCGGACGGTGTGATAAATATTAAAAGATCAGGCCGTCAGTATGATTTTATCATGAAATATTATAATTCCGACGGATCCGAAGCAGATTTCTGCGCCAACGGCGGAAGATGCGCCGTTAAGCTGGCTGAAAAGCTGATGTATTTCGCCGGAAATACATGCCGGTTCAAAGCGGGGGACGGTGAACATTACGCGGAGATCTTACCTGACGGGGACATAAAACTCGAAATGAAGAAACCTGACAGTTATGCTCAGGGGATGAAGTTTTCCGGTGTCGAAGGCGAGTTCTACTTTCTGAATACGGGTGTCGAGCATACGGTAGGTTATTTTGAAGACATCTCTAAAATAGATGTCGACCGTACCGGCAAAAAGATAAGATTTGACGGTGTTTTCTCAAAGGGAACGAATGTGAATTTCGTGCAGTGTAAAAAAGATAATACGCTTCTCATAAGAACTTATGAAAGGGGAGTGGAAGGGGAGACTAAGGCCTGCGGGACAGGGACGACCGCGGCAGGTTATCTAGACATGATGGTCACCGGAGATTCTTCTGAACGGAAAGTGATTACCGTTCTCGGTTTTGAACTTAAAGTATCGTTCGAAAAAGGAAAACTTTTCTTAACGGGTCCCGCCGAACTAGTATTCTCAGGCACGATATTCTAATAAAATTTAATCTGCGTGTATTTCAGATGCGTATTTTTGTATTTCATCTGATTTTTCTTGATAAAATCAGCGCTTTAATTTATCTTTCGGCGTTATTAATGTAATAATGAATAAATAAATAGAATTAAGTATACGGGAAATGAAATGAAATGTTTTTTTAAAAGCTTTGTTCTGCTGTTGCTGACTGTGTCCGCAGTTTATGCGCAGCAGCCGGCTGATTCCCTTACTCTGAACGGCGGCCAGACGGATTCACTGTTTTCTGCTTCCGCTGTTCCCGATTCAGCGGTCGTGCCTGAACAGACTGTCGTCCTGACAGATGAGGAAAAGCTCTGTAAGGAAGTTGCAGAAGATCTTATGGCCATTTATGACAACTGGAGTCCGGAAAGAGATTTTTCCATCCTTTATCCGAGGGTAAAAAGCTTCGTTGACGGTTTTTACGATGAGTACCCCGATTTCGATCTTGCTACGATAGGGAAAGACAAAAGAGGGGAAGAGCTTACGAACTACGAGAAGAGAGCCCTTGTAGCCTTTAAAGGTACCAAGGACGAAAAGATCTTCGAAGAGGTCGCCAGGTTCATAACGACAAAGGATTTTTACTGGGGTTACATCAGCGATGAACTGAACGGAGCGATCAATAAAGCCGCAGATAAACTTAAAAAATACACTGAATCAAGAAAAGACATTCTTTTAAAAGAACACGATGAATTCGTAGATCAGCTTCTTGCAGAAACTAGAAAACTTGAAAGACAGCTCGACTCATTAAAAAATATTTCTGATGAAGAAGTGATCGACGATCTTCTTTCTGACGAAACTTATAATGAAGAGATGATAGAACTCGAATTCCAGATAGATTCCGCAAAGACCAAACCAGAAGTTCAGGCGATAATAGACCAGATGTACAAAGACAGGGATCAGAGGATAATGAACTATATCATCAACAAAAAGAAAGAACTGGTTGAGAATAAAAGATCTGAGAAGATCGATGCTAAGAATTACTGGCTTGAAGAAAAAAGACAGACGATATTCGACCTTTATGAAATAGAAAAAGCGCGTTTAAGCGATATAGTTTACACATTTACAGCTCCGATGGAAGAAGAAAGAAAGATAGTATCGTTCGATATTACTCCGGAACTAATGGAAGCAGTAAGAAAAAGCGGTCCGGAGGCGGAAGAAGAATTCAGGCTTCAGATCAAGCACAAGTTCTACGGAGGTCTGGTCGGTCAGTTCGGATCAGCGGTAATATATAATGACGTTCCCATGTTCAGAACTTTCAGGACGAACGTTCTCATCGGAACATTCCTGTTTATGATACTCTTCTTCTTCATATTCATAAAAGTCAAAAAGAACAGAGAGAACCTGTTTATAAGAAGGATACCCGGTCTTGATGCCATTGATGACGCTGTCGGAAGGGCTACAGAAATGGGTAAGCCTATCGTCTATGACAGCGGGATCGGTTATTACACTCAGATAGATACAATAGCAAGTATGCTGATCCTGAGGAGCGTGTCAAAAAAAGTTGCGGAATTCAAAGCGGAAATTTATGTTCCGACCTGCGATCCTATCGTAATGCAGATCTCGGAGGAAATGGTGGCATCCGGATTTCTTGATGCCGGCTATCCTGAAGATCATAAAAAAGACAATATCTTTTTCCTCGCGGCCGACCAGTTCGCGTTCGCGGCCGGAATAGCGGGAATCCTTTCCAGAAAAAAACCTGCTACGGCTTTCCATTTCGGATATTACGCGGCCGAATCGCTTCTGATATCTGAAGCCGGATTCGCGGCGGGTGCGATACAGGTCGCGGGAACTACGGCCGTAGCTCAGCTTCCGTTCTTTATCACCGCCTGCGATTATACGCTGATAGGAGAAGAGCTTTACGCCGCCGCGGCTTATATCTCCAGAGATGCGCAGATCATGACGAATCTCAAACTTTCCGATTTCGCTAAGGTGGTCATAGGATTCTTGTTCATTATAGGAACTGTGATGCTTACGATCAACTCGGAATGGACGTTTCTGCAGGACATTCTGTTTACAAGGTAAATTAAAATTTTAAGGACAGGTATATGAAAAAAGAAATACCGATACTGATAGGATTTTTTGCCACCATAGGCTGGTATCTGGAATTTTTCTTCGCCGGAACTTTTTTCGAGAACTGGAAGATGTTCTTCACGACAGGCTTCAGGAGCGTTGCCATAGTCGGACTTCTTGTCGGTATCGTCAGCGTTCTGAGGGTCAATTATTCAAAGATCAAATATAATAACGACAGATGGTATAGTGTATATCAGATGAGCATAATCGCGCTTATGATAATATTCGCTTCATTGAGAGGAGTTTCTCCGGGTACGCCTTTTGATGTAATGTTCTATTATGGATTCTCGCCTCTTGACGCTACAGTTTTCTCGCTCCTCGCTTTTTATGTGGCTTCTGCGGCGTACAGATCGTTCAAGATCAAATCCGTCGAATCAGCTTTTCTTCTTGTTGCCGCGATCCTTATCATGCTCAGTAAAATGCCCTTGGGAGAAGCTATGTGGGACAAGATACCTGTTATCGGTGAATGGATCATGGACGGACCTACCAGCGCAGGTAAAAGGGCGATCTTATTCGGCGCTTTTCTCGGTGGTCTTACGATGATGATAAGGATAGCTTTCGGACTTGAAAAATCGCATCTATCTGACTAGTTAAACATTAAATCAGGATCAATAATGGAAAAATTCATTCAAATATTAAAAAATCTCGACAGAAGATGGATATTCCTTCTGATATTTCTGGCCTGCATCATTCCTTTCTGGGTGCCCCAGCTCTTCGATCAAAAGTTCTCGACATCTAAGGAGACTCAGAGGGTGTATGATATTATAAACAGTCTTGAAGAAGGCGACGCGGTCTTTATCGACTGGGCTTTCGATCCCACTCTGCAGGCAGAACTTTTACCAATGGTAGAGCAGACGATAAAACAGTGTTTTGACAGAAAGCTCAGGGTTTTCATATATTATCCTTATCTTACTGGAATCAGCCTCGGCGAGAACCTTGTAGAAGAGATTAAAAAGGAAGCTCATTATAAAGATCTTCAGAGCGGTGTCGATTATATACATCTCGGTTATCTTCCCATCGGCATAGACATGATGGTTTTCTCCATGTACTCGGATTTCAAATCCACTTTCGGAAAAGAGGGTAAGATATTCAAAGGTATAAAGACTTTTGCAGACATAAAATATATGATGTCTTTCGCTGGATCGGCACATCCTGAACTATATCTGCTTCTTCAGAGAAGGTTCGGTTTCAGAATGGGAGCCGGGGTCACGGCTGTGACCGGTCCGGATTTTATTCCGTACCTGCAGACAGGACAGCTTGACGGAATGCTCTTCGGATTAAAAGGCGCGGCTGAGTATGAAAACCTGAGAATAAGCAAAGGCGCCGAAAAAGAGAAAAACCATAGAGCTAACGCGGGAATGGCTTCTCTGACGCTTTCTCACTTAGTAATGTTCCTTTTCATAGGACTGGGCAACCTGGTCTATTTCTACGAAAGAAAATACAAAAAAAGCAATTAGAGGCTAAATATCATGGATATAATTAATGCTATAATCGACAATACTATTTTAAATCCGACCGTACAGATATGGATGTCCGTGCTGTTCACACTCATGATGCTTTCTTTCCTTTTCAAAGACAATCCGCTTTATAAGCTGGGCGAGAACACATTTTTGGGAATATCTCTCGGCTACGGATGGGTAAAGTTATGGGAAATAACGATCGTGCCTTTCCTTTTCAGACCTATGAAAGATGCCTATCTCGATTTCCAGCCTTATGATCTTACTCTTATATTCTGGATGCTTATGGGCTGCACGATGTTCTTCAGGTTCTCCCGCACAAAAGCGTGGGTGGCGAATTATTATTTCGCTTTCGTTTTTGCTTACGCTGCCGGTTACGAGATCCCTGTTCAGGTACAGCAGCTTTTCATTCAGGGTTCGAATATGATGCAGCCTTTATTCGAACAGCCGACATTCTTCGAGATATCCAAATGGTTCGTTATAATATTCGGTACTTTCTCGGCTCTGATGTACTTCTTCTTCTCAAAACCGCATAAAGGCGTTCTCGGAAAGACCGCTCGCGTAGGTATTCTTATTCTTATGATCAACTTCGGGGCATCATTCGGAGCAACAGTAATGGGTCGTATCGCCCTCTTTATCGGAAGGGCTCAGGTTCTGGCAGCCAATTATCAGGCATCTCTTGTTCTATCAATAATGATAATCATTTTCCTTTTCATATATTTTAAATTCTATCATAAAGAACCCGGTCTTGACGACGAGCAGATGCATTAACGAATAAAAAAAAGGCGGTTACAAAATCCGCCTTTTTTAATGTATTAAATATGGGTTAACTTATCATTCATCTATCTTTGAGATGATATATTCTGCAATATCATCCTGATCCATATCTGCCCGCGTACCGAAGATATTGTCATGCAGCGTAAAAAGACCGGAATCTGCAAGATCCGGATCGACTGTTATATAGAAGGGTACACCCAGTTCGTCATACTGAACAGTTCTCATTTCAAGAGTGCTTTTTTCATCATACGCCGTTTCGAAAAGTTTCGAGAGATCTTTGTAGATCCTGTCGGCCGCTTCCCTTGTCTTTTTGTCGACAATGCTTAAAGGAAAGACCGCGCATTTAACCGGAGCCAGCTGCGGAGAGAATTTCAGTGTTGTTATAACTGAAGTTCTGATATTCTCCTGATGAAAATTGTTTAAGATGGCCGCGAGCACGAATCTGTTGACATCTATCATTACTTCGATCACATAAGGAAATCCTTCAGTATTTCTGTATTCGTCTTTAACAAAGCATTTCTGCTTTTTTTCGTCTGGAAATCTCTTGTCGTAATTCTCGAATTCGAAATCGATCTTATTGGACACCGTCGCTATTTCTTCGTGGCCGAAGAGGAAATTATTCTTAATAGAGTATCTGTCAAAAAAGAAATGATCAGATTCAGGATGATCTTCAAGTTTCTGATATTCAATATCAAGATGATCGCTGCTCACACCGAGTTTTTCCATAAATTCAACTATAAAATCGAGCCAGGTCATTAGCATGTCTTTTGCCAGTGAGGGCACGGTTGTGTACTCTAACATAAGCTTGGGGGAAGCCGGGCTGTGAAAAATGAATCTGTCCGTGCTGAAATATTTATCCTTAACAGCCAGAACTCTTGAGAAACCGCAGGGAACTTTTTGATTCTCTTGGTCAAACATCTCGATGAAATATTCTGTTCCCGTTTTCTCAGAGACCTCTTCAATGTACTTTACGTTCCCGAGTTTTCCGGCAGTTGAATTTTTCCAAACCGCGAGCAAATTCTCTGTCATTTTTTCCGCCATCGGAGCGAATCCCCAGACTTTCCGGTATGAACCTGAAGGATCTTTTACGGACTGAAGGAATTTCTTCGATGCCAGGAACGCGAGGGCAAGCTCGAAAGGGTCGCTTAGTTCTCTCGAAACCACCTTTCTGGTCAGAAGATTCCGGTTTCCGGCAGATGTATTATCCTTTTTACTTTCAAGCATAAGATCCTCCCCTCATTCGATTACTGCAGGCTGAATATTGACCGCTCTGCAAAAGTGATACTGCGTGTATTTTTTGTACATATTCCTGAATCCGCTGAACTCGCTTACTGTAATGTAATTCAATTTATCGATATCCGCAAATCTGATATTTCTGAATTTGTACATTATGCTTATCAGCTCGTCAGAAACGCTGATATATTCGCATCCTTCCGGCGGTTTTCCGCTTAGAAAATTTCCGTTCTGAATGTCGAGGTAATACGGACCTTTGTCTTTTATATCGCCGAAACTGAAAGATATTCCCATGCACCATGCAAGCTGAAAGTAAAAATATACGGATGCCGTCATAACGCAAGGTGTTGAACCATTAAGTGTTTCAAGCAGCTTCTTTACAAGCATATAAACGAGTTCATGATCGTTATGATCGTTTATTTCTGAATGAGCGAGAGTTGTAAAAATAGCCATCACCGCTGTCGTTTTTTTATATTCGCTCCTGACATTATCAAAAGTGTTAAGTACCGAGCAGTCGATGAGCCTGTATTTCCCTTCGCTTTTTTCCAGTTGTATCTCGATCTGATTCATCGGCTGTAGAACAGGTTTATATATATTTTTCTTGGAGCTGAAACCGTGCTTTACGAAAGATATAATGCCGAAGTCGGGCGTCATAATGTTCACAAGCGCTGAGTTCTCTTTTACCGCCGAGCATCCCGTTACGATCGCATGGGTGTTTAAATACTCTTTCATTTTTTTATTCTTATGACCGATCCGGGAACAACTGATTTGAAATGCCTTATAAGCACGGTCTGATTGGGTTTGGTTCTTGTCACATCTCTGCCGATAACGTCTTTTATTTCATCCAGCTTTACTGTGAGAGTCCTTTTTTCCGGGATGACGATCTCTATTTCATCGCCCTTATGGAAAGCGCTTTTGACTTCTACGACAAGATATTTCCTGTCGATGATTTCTCTGACTATGCCAGCCATGTCGTGAGTGCTGTCAGCCTTTCCGGTTTTATAATTCTGATCTGCAGGCACTGTCTCGTCATTGAATCTGAATGTAGTGTATTCTCTGTTCGAGACTTTCTTGAGTTCATTCATCCAAGAAGAGTCCGTTTTGAAGCCTGAACGGTCTTTATAATAGAGATCTATCGCTTCCCTGTAAGTTTTTACTACTGTTGAAAGATAGCCGCGCGTTTTCATTCTGCCTTCGATCTTGACGGACGCCACTCCCGTTCCTGCTACTTCAGGAATATGTTCTATCAGGCACAGGTCCCTTGAATTGAAGAAATACGTTCCTTTTTTCGATTCCTCCTCAATATAAAATCCTCCGGGTATATCGGCGGATACGAGATCGTATCTGAATCTGCAGGTCTGATTACATTCGCCTCTGTTGGGGTCGCGGCCTTTTGTATGATAGGAGAGCATGCATCTTCCAGAGTATGCCATGCACATAGCTCCGTGAACGAACATCTCGAGTTCCGCTTTCGTATTTTTTGAGATCTGTTTTATTTCTGCGGCCGAGAGTTCTCTGGGCAGAATTATTCTTGATGCTCCCATTTTATGAAGCACGTTGACTGTGTCATGGTTCATGGCCGAGAACTGCGTGGATACGTGGACGGGCAGATCCGGGAATTTTTTTAATGACATTTCCATTATCCCGAGGTCTGAAATTATGGCAGCGTCAGCTTTGATCTCGTTGAGAAATGCGAGATGCTTTTCTATTCCTTTCAGGTCTTTATTATGCGCTATTATATTTACTGTTACGTATAATTTAACTTTCTTTTTCGAGCAGTACTCTTTTGCTTCCGCAAGCTCAATATCGGAGAAATTTCCGGCATAGGCGCGCATTCCGAAATCTTTGCCTGAAAGATAAACGGCGTCCGCTCCGTAGAGAACTGCAGTTTTTAGTTTGTCGAAATCTCCCGCCGGCGCGAGGAGTTCAATTTTCTTTTTCATTCCGCACCATTATTTTATTGTATTATAAATATAATGAAATCCGGTTCTAAATGAAATAAAAAAGCCTCTGTCCAGAGGCTTTTTTTGTACACCATAGTGGGCTCGAACCACTGACCTACGGATTAGAAATCCGTTGCTCTATCCAACTGAGCTAATGGTGCATACCTATTTCAAAATCAGACCAAATATAACGATTCGGGCTTTTTTTGTCAATATTGAATTGCGGTTTATTCCTCCGTATTTCTTTTGCCGGTGTGAATTAATTTAATGCTCGATATAACTTCATTAAAAAACGGACACTGCCTCATCAGGCTTATTGCTTGTATATAGCTGATTCCGCACCGGCGGGTGAAGAGGTGTGACGTGATCCGTTTTTATATGAATTATGTCTCGCCCGGTGACTGGTGGAGACAAAAGACGAGTCATATATATTGAGAAACGTGAACGGAATTATAGTACCTGATATAATTCATGAAGGATCGACATCCGTTACATATTTGATCCCGCCGGTACGTGTTGATCTTAAAGAAGCGATTTAACGGATGGCTGCAGGATGAGATCCTGAATGAAGTTATATCAGGTATGATGCCGAGCATAATAATTATATGATCAGAAGACCGGCTTCGAACAGTTCGTCCCAGATCTCGTTGCACACAAACTCCTTAAAAGTAATACCTGAGCCTGCAGGGAAACTTTTCTCAGCTTCTGAAAGTTTTACCGAAATGCCGCTATAAACAGAAGCTGAATCCAGAAGATCTTTCAGCCATGACGATATTTTTCCGGGCAGTTCGTACTCCGTCTCTCCGTTCAGATTGCGGATAACGAAATTCTTTCCTTTTAGAACAGGCTTACCGCCAAGCCATACAAGTGTTTTATCAAATGACGGCAGGGGAGAAGTAGCTTCAAGAACGGATCTCACGAAATCCTTTCTCGCTGCCGGCGCAGGGATTTTAAAATCGAACCATGACCTGATAGTCTCACCGGTCCCTATACCGAGCATCCAGTTGTAGACGGCTTTCTTCAAGCCTTCATTAAACCTGTCCGGAAAGTTACCGTTCAGATCCTCGTATAAAATATCGTTGTTCGCAAAAGCATTGTGAAGATGACCCTTTATTCTGATCCCGTACTTGTCAGGCTCGGATGACACGCGGCTGTGAACTGTCAGCGCGAATCTGTGCCAGTAGGCCGACTGGACTATCCCGGCTTCGAACATCTGTCTTAATATCTCAGCTGATTCGATCATATCAGAATCAGTCTCTTTCGGGAATCCGTAGATCATGTAAGCGTGAACAAGAATTCCGGCGGAACTGAAATTTCCCATCACTTTGACGGCATCTGCGGAGATCACGCCCTTATTCATCCTTTTTAAAGTCCTGTCGCAGGCGGATTCAAGCCCGCCGACAGCAGCAATGCAGCCCGCCACCGACAGCAGTCTGCAGACATCCGCGGTAAAAGCTTTATCGAAGCGGATGTTGCCCCACCATGTGATCTTAATGTTTTGCCTGATAAGTTCAAGCGAGAGCTTTATCAGAAGAGCCGGCGGCAGGGCTTCGTCCACAAAATGAAAACGGGTTTGCCCGGTCTGAGCTGTAATTTTAATAATATCGTTTACTATATCGCCGATCTTTTCGGGCGAATAATCTTTTACATAGGGCAGACTCGTATCGCAGAACGCGCATTTATGCCAGTAGCAGCCTCTTGCCAGCCTGAGCTTTAAAGTGTTAGACTCAGACCACAGTTTCATCATCGGATTCACAGATTCGATGACCGGGATGTAATTATCACTGTCAAGGCCGGAATAATCAGGCGTTCCTCTGTTAATATCAATTTTCAGAATAGAATTATCTGCGAAAACGACCCTGTTGCCGTCTCTGTAGAAAGTCCGGATCAGCGCGTCTTTCCCGATCTTACCCTGAGAATATTCAATTATGCTGAGCATCGGAATTTCGCCGTCATCGAGGCAAATGAAATCCGCGTAATCGAAAATTCCGGCATCGGAAAGCTGCCTGAGCTCGGTATTTACATATCCGCCGCCGAGAACTATGATCTTATCGGGAAAATTCTTTTTTATGAACTTAGCAGCTTTAAGCGCGCCTATAAGAGTTCCCGGAAAAGGTATAGTGAAAGCTATTATGTCGAACTTTTCGAGCGCTGCCGATCGTAAGATATCTTCCGCCATATCTGAGATCAGGTCGTTATTCGCTTCAACTTTTTTTCTTACAGCATCAAAGTGCGGCGGGCTCTGAGCGATCTTTTCGGCGTATCTGGAAAATCCGAAATCGGGGTAGGCGGCTTTATAAAAAAGAAAGATATCCTCAAGATACAAAGAAGCTTTATAGCGGGCGTACTCATGATCGTTAAGACCCGAAATATCTTTAGACAGGGCTGAAGATGTCATTTTCCAGGCCGGAAGCGAACCTTTTAAAATATCTTTTTCAAAAGAAGGATCTTTTCCTTTAAGAAAACTGACTGCTTTATCGGCGGATGAAACATATCTGCCGTAATTTTTCAAGAAGAAATCGGCATCATCACCTGAGATATTATCCGATCGGATCCTATTATATAGCTTTTCAAGCCCATCAGCTGAAAACATAATGTTCGCGGCCATAATTCCAAGGTCGAGTACTTTCGTATCTACGCCGTTAGCCTTTAAAGCACCCTGAATAAAAGGCAGGGACGCATAAGGCGAATTAAGCTGGACAAAAGGCGGCGATATTAGAAGAACTGACATATTTGTTTAGCCGTTGAATTAGAGCCGGCTTAAATTTAACAAATAAAAAGGTATAATTCAAACGATTAAAAGATCAATCTTTTTCTGTCATTTGAATAAAAGTTTATTTAAATTCACATAACGATAAAACGGAGGCCTGATGAAGGAAAGAACCTCACCGATAAATATGATCTGGCTGGTTATGATACTGATATCGGTAGCAGTCGCGGCATTTACCGGGAACATGGAGGAAGTCACAAAGTCAAGTTTTGATTCCGCCAAATCGGCCGTGACCCTTGCGCTCGGGCTGATCGGCGCTATGGCATTGTGGCTCGGGCTGATGAAGATACTTGAAGCGGCGGGAGCGTTGAATGTCATCTCGAAAATGATATATCCGGTCATGAAGAAACTTTTCCCGAATATTCCGGAAGGTCATCCGGCGCTTTCTGCTATGATAATGAACATTTCCGCGAACATGCTCGGTCTGGGCAACGCCGCGACTCCGATCGGGATCAAAGCTATGAAAGAACTTGATGAGATCAATCCCCAAAAAGGCACAGCTACAGATTCGATGGTGCTTTTTCTTGCGATAAATACTTCCAGCGTAACTATTCTGCCGCTCGGTGTAATAACTGTCAGGGCCGTTGCGGGAGCATCCGCACCCGCTTCGATAATAATTCCGGCAATACTTGCTACGGTTTTCTCAACAACTGCCGCAATAATAGCCGCTAAATTTTTTTCGGACAGATCGAATGTTGAATGCGTAAAGGATTTTAAGCCTGAAAAAGCTGATGAAGAGGTTTCCGGAACAAAAGAAAAAACATCTTTCTACAAGCTGTCCGTCTTTTTTATCTTTTCCGCGCTGATAATAACTTCTGTAGCCATTAATTTCGCGAACGCTGATGTAATAACCTTTGATTCATTCTTCAAAGCATTCTCGAACTGGCTGATCCCGCTTCTTATAGCTTTCTTTCTTCTCGCAGGATATATAAAAAACGTCAAAGTATATGAAATTCTTACGGAAGGCGCGAAAGAGGGGTTCAATACTACCGTCAGGATAATACCTTTCATGGTGGCTATTTTCGTGGCCATAGGCATGTTCCGAGCGTCCGGTGCGCTGGACATGTTCACGTACATCTTAAGACCGCTGACGGATCTTGCCGGTATGCCTGCGGACGTTCTGCCTCTCGCTCTGATCAGGCCGCTTTCGGGCAGCGGATCTTTCGGGATAATGTCGGAGATCATCACCAACAATCCCGACAGTCTGTCATCATACATGGCGTCAATTATGCAGGGTTCGACTGAAACTACATTTTATGTGATAGCCGTATATTTCGGAGCGGCAGGCATAGTAAGAACGAGGCATGTCATAAAAGCCGCGCTTCTTGCTGATTTCGTCGGAATAGCTGCATCGGTAATACTTGCAAGAATATTTTTTAATCTATGATGTGAGGTATTAAGACTTATGTTTTTTGGGCTTGACAAATAAGACGAGCTAAATTAACTTAAAAGGGTTAATTAAAGAGGCGTTAAATGAAAATAATTATAACAGTCATTCTTGCAGCGGTTATGATGTGCTTCGCGGAAATGACATTAAAGGAAGCTTATGATTCAGCGGGTCCCGGCGAAGGATACGACAAGCTGATTATCCTTGAAAAGGGTAAAGTATACAAAGGAGGACTTTTTATCGGAAGGTTCTTCAATCCTGTAAAACTGAATTTTGAGCCTGCAGATATAAAGAGTGTGAAGATAAAAGGGAACGGAGCGATCATAGACCTTATGAACGGTCAGATCCATACCGCATACACTGATAACAAGCTGGATATCGACAGCTGCGTGATAATAAACGGCACTGTCAGATATAACGGATTTCCGGAAGGCGAAGTCTATGTGGTCCCGAACGGAACGGTAAAGAACGTGACTTTTTACGAACCGGTAGATTTCGGTATCAGGCTGGAGGGTGCCGGAAGGAATACCGTATTAAGGAATAATCTGGTCGCTAATACTGTTAATACCGGCGGCGATTTCAATCAGTATCACAGCACTCCGACAGATATTATGCGTACAGGTACGAGCATTTCTTTCTCGATTTTCTCCTGGTACGGTATAGCCGATATCGCTGACAACTGGAGCTATAACGCTCTGTACGATAAACCGCTCGATCATTTTTCGCTCCTCTGAGAGTACGGATGAGCAGGGCCGTACGAATGGTCCGATGCCGGTTCGGCACCGTATAACAACATAATAAGCATTGATCCGCAATTATCAGATCCGGAAAACCTTGATTTCAGGCTGAATGAAGGTTCTCCCGCAAAAGGCTACGGCTGCGAAACTTACGCATTACCTGAAAAAGCATATACGCGCCCTGAAAAAAGCTATGGAATTAAAATAGAAGGGGCTAAAGCTCAGATATCGGGAAAAGTGACGAAAAACACTCTCGTTAAGGCCGACACTCTCTCTGTAACAGGAGACATATTTATTGAGACCGGAGCCGAGCTGGCCATAAATGCGGGCACAACGGTATTATTCGAAGGTCCGTACGAAATTGAAGTCGAAGGTTCTTTAAGAGCTAAGGGAACTGCTGCAGAAAGGATCATTTTCACTTCTTTCAAGCCTTCTCCTGTTGACGATTATCTCGATCAGGGTTCATCATGGAAAGGTATAGTGTTCGACAAAACCCTTTCGACCAATGACAGTTCGATATTCGAGTACTGCGTGTTCGAATACGCCAAAACGATAGATACCGCATCGGTTAAGATGAAGGATTATCTCGGAGGCGCTTTATTCGTCAACAGATTCTCGAAACTTTATATAGAGAACAGCATTTTCAGATATAATACCGCTTTCTACGGTTCCGCTATCGCTGCCGTGAACGGATGCCAGATCCGCATAAACAACAATCTTTTCTATTCGAACTACGCTTACAATAACGGGCCGGCAGCCTACCTTGTGAACTCATATCCTTACATATACAACAACACAATAATCGATAACGTGATAACAGACCTTAATCCGGATTATCAGATGGGGGTGATCTACGCTTTCAGATCGAAACCTTATCTTGAGAACAATATCATCAGAGACAACGCTACAGGAGCTTTCCCGCAGGTATATTTCTATAAAGAATTCTATATGCGCTATAATAATATTTCCGGTTTTTCCGGATTCAACGGCAATATAGACAAAGATCCACTTTTCGACAGCGGGGGAGAGTTCCCGGGTATGCTGACTAAAAGCTCGCCCTGCATTGACGCCGGCACAGAAGGTATTTATATCAGTCAGCCTTTATACGACCTTGCGGGAAATTTTAGGACGATCAACGGGATAACCGATATCGGCGCATTTGAGGATCAGACGGCAAATTCCATTGAAAATCAGCCTCAGTCGGCACAAATTCTGAAGATATATCCGAATCCGGCAAATCCTTCGGCTAAAATAATATTCAGCGCCGAAAAGCCGGGAAGTGCGGAAATAACCGTTTACGGGATAAAAGGTGATAAGGTATTACAGTTCCGGCGTGAGATCAAAAAAGCAGGAGAAGTAAAAGCGGATATTGACATGATCGAACATACTGCCGGTCTTTACTTTGTAAAAGTTAAGGTCGATAATAATGTTATGACAGGTAAATTCCTGCTTATAAAATAGTTATTTAATTCCGAGCAGATCTTTTTTGAAACTTTTCTTGACGGGATCTTCACCGAGCCATATACCGAATATGCCTTTTTTAAATTCCAGGCCTGAGATCGTGCTGAATAACTTTCTGTTCTTGAACGTCTGAAGGCCTTTTTCGGGTATATATATAAAATCGAATATGTCGCCGACTTTGATGTCGTCGTCAAAAACTTTAATGAAAGCATCTATCTCAGGGATCATCTCGATCACTTTTTCCGAACCTACAGCGGTCCTGAAACCGTCGAGAACGCTCTCTTTCATTTTCCCGCCCGTTACCTCCTCAGACAGAATGATAATCTTGAGTTCCATTGTAACGTCATCCTCAAGAACCTTTTCTGGATCAGATGTTTTATTCGGCAGATAAAGCGCTCCGATGTACCAGTCCACGAATATCCTGTCTAGAACCCCCGCGCCGTTAAGCTGAAGCGTAGTTCCGCTGATCTTGATCCTGTCGGGAATTTTCGTTTTACCGATATCAAGGCAAAAAACCGCGTTGGCAAATATTAACAGATACAGCAGGGCTCTTATAATCGCTCCGTTAATTATTAATTCATAAAATCGCAATATAATGTAAATATTCTAAATAAAATTTACAAGTAAATATTACACAGACTATATCAAAGAATTAACAATAATGGGGTTGATTTATCGCAAGAGATAAAATATATTCTTCGTATTGAAACTAAAGAATTAATAGTCAATGACATTATTTGGCGAAGTGAGGGTATTATATTGAAGAAAACAGGGTGAAAGAAATGGCAGAATACGGGAAAAATTAGAGTGGCAACGAGAGGCAGATGAGAGTATATTTAGAAAATAAAAACGAGTAATTATATGATCAAGATATTTATAAGCAGTGTTCAATCTGAATTTTCAAAAGAAAGGAAGATGCTTTACGATTATATTACGAACGATGCCATGCTGGGAAGATTCTTTCAGCCTTTCATATTTGAAAAATTGCCTGCAAAAAGCAGAAAACCTGATGATGTTTATCTAAAAGAGGCTTCTAAAAGCGAAATCTATCTCGGTATATTTGGTCGTGAATACGGCAGGGAAGACAAAGAAGGGATTTCAGCGACTGAAAGAGAATATGACGAAGCTGCGAAGAATGAGAAAGTCAGAATAATTTTTGTTAAGCATGAGAATAACCGCAGCAAAAAAATGTCCGTGCTGATAAGCAAAGCTGAAGGGCATGTGATCAGAAAGTCGTTCTCTACTCCGTCGGAATTAAGATCAGCTGTTTATGCGTCGCTTGTAAATTATCTGGAAGAAATGGAACTGATCAGACTCGGCCCGTTTGATGCTGCGACATGCTTTGGTGCAAAGATCGACGATATAGATTTTCCGAAAGTTAAAAAGTTCCTGAATAGAGCTATAGAAAAAAGAGAATTTCCTTTACCTTACGAAACAAAAGAAACAGACCTGCTTAAGCATCTCGATCTGATCAGGGAAGAAAAAATTTCAAATGCCGCGATTTTACTGTTCGGCAAAAAACCGCAGAGATTTCTAATATCTTCAGAGGTAAAATGCGCTCAGTTCTTCGGCTATGAAGTTGAAAAACCGATTGAAAATTATCAGATATATACAGGCGATCTTTTTGAAATGGTTGACCTTGCAGTAGCTTTCGTAATGTCAAGAATAGATCTTTGGGTAGGCACGAGAGCGGAAAGTACCAGCGTTCCGACAAAGTATGAAATACCCCGCGAAGTCGTAAAAGAGGCAATCGTGAACGCAGTTGCGCACAGGAATTACACAAGCAATTCAAGCGTACAGGTCATGCTTTTCCGGGACAGACTCGAAGTCTGGAATTCAGGGTCACTTCCCGAAGAATTAACTCCCGCCATGCTCAAAGGGCCTCATAAATCCATACCGGGCAATCCGCTTATAGCTACGCCGATGTATCTTGCCGGATATATAGAAAAAGTCGGAACAGGAACAAGAGATATTTATAGATTCTGCAAAGAAGCAGGGCTCAAAGAACCTGAATTCCATTTTGACGGCGACTTCAGAATAACTATATGGAGAAAAGACAAGAATGAGGGATTAACAGGGCAAGTTGGCACATTAAATGGCACATTAAATGGCACATTAAATGGCACATTAAAGGAATTGTACGAAATTATCGAGAAGAATCCAGGCATACAAAGGCATGAACTTTCAGAAAAATTAGAAAAATCAATATTTACTCTTAATAAGCAAATAAAAAAGCTTACAGAAGATAAATTCATTGAACGCAGAGGTAGCAGAAAAACGGGCGGTTACTGGGTAATAAATAGGCAAATAGAACTATGACATCGAAGGTAACGGATAGGGTAAAATACAAAGGGAAAAATTACGAGCTTATCGGATCGTCAAGAGGCGAACTCCTATTCAATATATTCAAATACGGGCTAAATCCGGCTATGATGCACACAGGCTGCTACAGAGGATTCTACTGCGGCTATGAACTCCATCACGCAGGATTCACTGCCATAAAAAAAGAAATGCCGACTTTAAACATCACTACCTATGCCGGAATGTCCCGCATCATCGAATACTTCACCCACCTCGAAGGCATGGGCGTTTACGCTCCTTTGGAAGAACGCAGAAAAGATAACGCGCTCAATAACGACAGGGATTATACCGCACTTTTTGATAAGAAGCTAATGAAAGAATACGAAACGCAATACTTCGCAATATATTCAAAATTCATAAATTCGCCTGATAAAGAACTCGCCGCGGATGACTGGAACTTCCTGTCGGAGATGTCGGACGGCAAAAGACTGTGGTACACTGTCGGCGCGATGATGGCTGAAAAAATAGACAGAACTTCCGGCAGGGAACACCTAGTCTCGCTCATAGCACAACCTTCGGAGAATTTTATAAAAGAATACAGGAGGGAATGATGAAATATGAGAAACTGATTGAATTACTTGAGACAACTCATTCAGATATGCAGTATCAGGCTTTCAGATCTGTTGATATTGCGTTAATTATCCGTAACTGGCTGTTCGGATTTTATCTGGTCGAATATGAGCAGAACGGTGAAGACAGGGCTGAATACGGCAAGAAGCTGATCGACAACATCTCTCAAGAACTCAGAAATAAAGGCATTAAAGGCGTATCAGCTACAAATCTGAAAAAGGACAGGGAGTTTTATATTGAGTATAAACAGATTCGACAGACAGTGTCCGTCGAATCTTTGATACAGCCCCAAAAAAAAGTCACATCAGGTACAAATATTCAAATTCGACAGTCACTGACCGTCGAATTGGCAAAACAATTCAAATTAAGCTGGACTCATTATGTAACTCTGCTGACATTGGATGATCTAAATGAAAGAAAATTTTATGAAATTGAATCGCTGAACAACTCTTGGAGCGTCCGGGAGCTTGAAAGGCAGATATCCGCATCGCTTTATCAGAGGCTGTCAGCCAGTAAAGATAAAGAAAAGATCAGACAGTTATCTGAAAAAGGACAAATAATAGAAAAAGCCTCGGATCTGATAAAAAATCCTTACCTGCTCGAATTTGCCGGTATCGAAGAGAGATATGAATATTCAGAAAATCAGCTTGAAACTGCGCTTATAAACAAGATCGAAATGTTCCTGCTTGAACTGGGCAAAGGATTTCTGTTTGAATCCAGACAGAAAAGGTTCACTTTTGATAATGATCACTATTATGTTGATCTGGTATTCTATAACCGACTTCTGAAATGCTATGTCCTTATAGACCTCAAGCGGGATAAACTTACGCATCAGGATCTCGGTCAGATGCAGATGTATGTAAATTATTACGACAGATATGTTAAGCTTGAAGATGAAAATCCGACTATCGGTATAATACTGTGCCACAGGAAAAATGATGCTCTCGTTGAATTAACACTGCCGGAAAATAAAAACATCTACGCATCAAAATATATGCTTTATCTTCCTACAAAAGAAGAGCTTAAACGCGAGCTTGAGAAAAATATGCTGATGGTTAAAGATGAAATGGCAAAGTACGGAGTAAATAAATGACGGCAAAGAATAACAATACAGAAATAATGATACTGGGAACACTGCACGGGCTGCACATGAATAACCAGGCCTATTCATTTGAAGACATATTCAGGATAATAGAAGAATACAATCCCGATGCCGCGGCAGTTGAGATAAGAAGCGAAGATATTGATCAGCCAAGAGAATATCTTTCTAAATGCTATCCTTATGAAATGATAGAAACGAAGATCAGATTCGGCAGCAGTTTCCCCGTTTACGGCTTCGACTGGCTCGGTGACGAGATAAAGAACAGACCGATCCCCGACGACTATTTTCAAAAGCATCCCGTAAAAATACTCGAATCCGAATTTGATGCTGACATTATACCCGAAAAAGCATATTTTGAAAAACTCGATCAGGATAGAATGCTCTTCGTAACAAACAAAACCGCAAAGGAATGCAACGACGGCAGGTACGACGCTTCCGGCGAAGATTATTACGCTCAGTTCGCAACTGCTTTCAAAGGTACAAAATATCAGCTTATAACAGATTTCTACCGCAAAAGGGATGAAAATATAGGCAGGAATATCATAGGCATCATTGAACAGAACGAAGGTAAAAAGATCATCTTCCTGATGGGAATGGACCACAGGGTATTTGCGATCAAAAATATCCGTGCCAGATTCGGCGAAGGTATCAAAATTATGGCAAAGTATAATAAAAAATAAAGTGGCGACGAGAGGCAGATGAGAGTATATTTAGAGAATAACGAAGCGCATGGAACAATGCATGGAAAGATATTCCATGCGATACAACAAAACAAAGGTAAAGTCTCAAATGGTTACACAAGATACTTTGATATAAGAATAATTAAACTTTAGGATAAATTATGCCTACAATATTCGATAATATAGAAAAGAAACTCCATGAAGGGCTTATTAAAACGCTTGAGAGATCAAAACGGGCGGATTTCTGCGTAGGCTATTTTAATCTGAGGGGATGGGATTTATTGCAGCCTTCAGTTGATAAGCTTGAGGGAGCTGATGTCAACGGACAGAACTTCTATTGCAGAGTGCTTATCGGTATGCAGAAAACATTTGAAGAAATTATATATGATTCATTTTCAGATCAGGAATCGGTTGACAATGAAGAAGCAACCAAATTAAGAAAAAGATATGCAAGACAGCTTAAAGAACAGCTTACGATAGGCGTACCGACAGCGCAGGATGAAAATTCACTTAGAAGGCTTTCAAGGCAGCTTAAAGAGAAAAGAATAGTTGTGAAACTATATCTGAAAACTACGCTTCACGCTAAATTGTATCTCGCATTCAGAGACGATTATAACAGTCCCGTCATCGGTTTTGTAGGCAGCAGCAATCTTACATTTTCAGGTATAGTTAAGCAGGGCGAACTTAATGTTGATGTTGTAGAGCATGATGCCGCCAATAAGCTTGCCGGATGGTTTCAGGACAGATGGGACGACAGGCTCTGCATTGACATTTCCGATGAACTTGCAAAGATTATTGACGAAAGCTGGGCAGGTGATAATAACAGGTCGCCGTATCATATTTATCTGAAAATGGCTTATCATTTGTCAAGAGAAGCAAGAGCGGGCATAAATGAATTCAATGTTTCGGCGAAATTTAAAGAAAAACTGCTTCCTTTCCAGATCAAGGCTGTTCAGGTCGCGGCAAGGCATCTATATCAGAGGAACGGCGTGATGATCGGTGATGTTGTCGGACTTGGTAAAACGATAACCGCAAGCGCACTTGTAAAAATGTACGAAGATGATTTCGGGCTTGAAACTCTTATCATCAGCCCAAAAAACCTTACAGAAATGTGGGAAGATTATAAATACGAGTACCAGCTCAGGGCAAAAGTGATCCCGATAACTAATGTTCAGAACATTCTCGAAGAAGAAAAAAGGTACAGGCTTGTTGTTATAGATGAAAGCCACAATTTGAGGAATAGAGAGGGCAAACGGTATTCGATCGTAAAAGATTATATTGAAAGGAACGAATCGAAAGTGATCCTTTTAACCGCTACGCCTTATAATAAATCATACATGGATCTTTCAAGCCAGCTGAGGCTGTTTATCGCAGATAATGAGAATCTCGGCGTAAGCCCCGACAAATATATTGCAGAGATCGGCGGAGTTCCTAAATTCAGCGCGGCGCATCAGGTTAACGAGAACACGATCCCGGCTTTTGATAAAAGTCCGTATTCAGAAGACTGGCAGCAGCTGATGTCTTTATATCTCGTCAGAAGAACAAGGAACTTTATCAAAGAAAACTATTCGGACATAGACGAAGAAACAGGCAAGAAGTATCTGACTTTTTCAAACGGAACTAGGCAGTATTTTCCGGAAAGAAAACCGAAAAAAGTTCAGTACAAGTTCAATGCGGAGGACTCGCAGGATCAATATGCGAGATTGTATTCAGAAGAAGTCGTCAGCCTGATAAACGATCTGAAATTGCCGCGTTACGGGCTTGGACAGGATTTCTATGTAGATAAGAACGCTGAAGCTACAAAAGAAGAATTAAAGATAATCGAAAATCTCGGCAGGGCAGGGATAAGGCTGAAAGGTTTTGCGAGAACGAACCTGTTCAAAAGGCTCGAAAGCAGCGGATTTTCGTTCCTGTTGTCTATCGTAAGGCATCTTTTAAGAAACTATCTTTTTATGCACGCTTATGAAAATAATCTGCCTTTCCCGATAGGTAAACAGGAGAACGGAACCGTAAACGATCTTATTTTTACCGATGACGAGTCGAATCAGACTGATACTAAGCGAGAAAGAGAATCTACACTGATCTTTGAAAAGAAAGATTTTATTAAGAACGCTGAAAAGTATTATGAATCGGTCGCAAACCAGAAGAATAAATTTGAATGGGTCGGAAGCGGCATTTTTACTAAGAAACTATACGATCATTTAAAAAGCGACAGCGATAAGCTTTTAAAAATATTGAGCCAGGGAAAAGAATGGCTGCCTGAAAATGACAGGAAGCTGAATGCGCTTATTGATATTTGCGTAAAGAAACATAAAAATGATAAAATTCTGATATTTACCCAGTACGCGGATACGGCTTTTTATCTAGAAAGACAGTTTAAGGCTAAAAAGATACCGAAATCAGCCTGCGTTACCGGAGATCACGAAAATCCGACTTCGTATGCGCACAGATTCAGTCCGGTTAGCAACGGTAAGGACGTTGCTGAAGCTGAGCAGTTAAGAGTTATGATAGCTACGGATGTGCTTTCTGAAGGTCAGAACCTTCAGGACTGCCATATAATTTTAAACTATGACCTTCCGTGGGCGATCATCAGACTTATTCAGAGAGCCGGCAGGGTTGACAGGATCGGTCAGAAAGCGGAAGAAATACTCTGCTATTCATTCCTGCCAGAAGAAGGAATCGAGAAAATAATTAAACTTCGCGACAGGCTGCAGAACAGAATTAAGGAAAATGCGGAGACAATAGGATCGGATGAAGTATTCTTCGAGGGCGACCCCGTAAATCTGAGAGATCTTTACAACGAAAAATCAGGCGTTTTTGATGACGGAGAGGAATCGGACATTGATCTCGGTTCGTATGCTTACGAGATATGGAGAAAGGCTATTGAGAAGGATCCGACCCTGGAAAAGATAATCCCGAATCTGCCTGATGTAGTTTACTCAACAAAAAGAACGGGTAAAGAGATTAAGAACGGAGTTCTGATCTATACGAGAACCGTGCATGAAAATGATATTCTCGCTTATCTTGATATGAAAGGCGATATTCTGACCAAATCACAGATCGAGATATTAAAGCTCGCTAAATGCGAAGCGGACGAGCCTGCAATAAAAAGGCTTGATGAGCATCACGAACTCGTCAAAAACGGTGTGGAAAGCATAAAGAAGATCGAATCCAGAATCGGCGGTCAGCTCGGTTCAAGGAACGGTTCGAGGTACAGAACTTACGAAAGGCTGAAATATTATTTTGACAGCAATCCGAACAGCCTTTTTGCAATTGGACTTGATAAAACCATAGAAGAAATCTATAAATATCCACTCAGAGATAACGCAAAAAACATTATTAACCGCGAATTTAAGAACAGGATAACTGACGAAGACCTTATCACTCTTGTAACCAATCTGAGGGAGGAAGGAAGGCTGTGCAATATTCCCGAAGACGGCGAGATCAAGCGGAAAGAACCGAAGATCATCTGCTCAATGGGCTTAATAAATTAAAACGGAACAAATTTATGATCAAAATATTTATAAGCAGCGTTCAAGCCGAATTTACAAAAGAAAGGAAGATGCTTTACGATTATATTACAAAAGATGATATTCTAAGTAAGTTTTTTCTTCCTTTTATATTCGAAAAACATCCGGCAAAAGGCGACACAGTCAAAAAAGTTTATCTGGATGAAGTCGCTAAAAGCGATATCTATTTGGGGCTTTTCGGGAAAGACTACGGTTTTGAGGACGAAGAAGGAATATCGCCGACCGGGAGGGAATACGATCAGGCAGGCAAACATAAGAAAACAAGACTTATATTCATTAAAGAATTTAATGAGGAACTTAGGCATAAAAAAGAAAAGATACTCATAGCGAAATCTGAAAAGTCCGTCGTAAGGAAAAAGTTCTCATCAGCTATGGAGCTGAAAGCTTCGGTCTATTCCGCGCTTGTAAGATATCTGGAAGATAACGGGCATATCAGAACCGGGCCTTTCGACGCAAGTATTCATCCTGAAGCTTCAATTGACGATCTCGATAACGAAAAGATTGTGAACTTCATAAGAAAAGCAAGATACGAGCGCCGTTTTCCGCTTCCAGTTGAAACACCGCCCGAAACCCTGCTTGCGCATCTGAATCTTATAAAAAACGATCGTTTAACTAATGCGGCAATTCTGCTTTTCGGTAAACAGCCGCAGAGATTTTTTTTAAGCTCAGAAGTTAAATGTGCTCAGTTCTATGGATACACTGTGGAGAAGCCAATTCCTGCGCATCAGGTTTACAGGGGAACGGTTTTCGAAATGGCTGATCAGGCTGTAGATTTTGTACTTTCGAGGATTGATCTTTGGGTAGGCACAAGGGCGGAGACGAACGCGGTACCTACAAGATACGAAATACCGAGAGAAGCAGTTCTTGAAGCCATAGTTAACGCGGTAGTTCACAGGGATTACACAAGCAATGCGAGCGTTCAGGTCATGCTTTTCCGCGACAGGCTCGAAGTCTGGAATCCGGGCAGGCTTCCTTACGGACTGACGGTGGAAGATCTTAAAAAACCGCACTCATCCTATCCGCACAACATTCTTCTTGCAGAACCGATGTATCAGACAAAATATATCGAAAGGATGGGAACCGGTACCGGCGATATAATCAAACGCTGTGTGGACTGGGGATTAAAAGAGCCTGAATTTATAGATGGCGCAACATTCAGAACCGTTATATGGAGAAAAGACAAGTCTGAGCCGATAACAGGGAAAGTCACAGCCGAAGTTGGGAAGAAGTTGGGAGAAACTGTGGGAGAAACTGTGGGAGAAACTGTGGGAGAAACTGTGGGAGAAATTTTGAAAGCAATAAATGATAATCCTAAAATAACAAGAAATCAGTTAAGTATTATCACAGGCTTGTCAATAAGAGGAGTAGAATGGAATCTTGCCAAATTAAAAAAAGAAGGGATAATAAAGCGAATAGGAGCAACAAAAGGTGGTTACTGGCAAATAAAGAAAACAACAGGAAGCAGCAATGAATAAATCTATATTCAATTCGTATTTCAAGGCATTTGATTTTAAAGAGCTTTTTAATGAAATGGGCTGGGATAATTTCAGGAATAAGCCTGAAAAGATAACGGTTGACGAAGTCACTTACGAAATTGAAGGGATCGTTCAGAAGCGCGATTTCGTTATAGCGCAATGCAGAGCCGATAAGCTTCCCGACAACAGGATCAGAAAGCAGATAGAAAATAAATATTCAAACCTACACTACGAACATCTTCTCGTATTCTATGATAACGCAAAGACAAAACAGGTCTGGCAGTTTTCGGCCAAAGAGGAGAACAAGCCCAAGGTCATAAAGGAGTTCCAGTGGTTTCATAAACAGGACACAGAGGCCCTGTTCCAGCGGTTCAGGAATCTGCTTTTCCATATTGACGAAGAGGAGAATATCACTCTTTTGGATGTCATAGCTAAAGTGAATGATAATTTTGCTAAGAACACGGATAAGGTCACCAAAAAATTCTACGATGAATTTAAGAAATACCATACAAAGTTTTTAGACTATATCGAGAACATAAACGATGAGCTTAAGGATGACGAGAACAGGAATAAACAGTGGTATGCCTCGATCATGCTCAACAGGCTTATGTTCTGCTATTTTATTCAGAAAAAGGGATTTCTCGATTCAAACATTCACTACCTCCAGGAAAAACTGAAGCAGACCAGGCAGAAGACAGGCAAGAATAATTTCTATTCGTTCTACAGGGATTTTCTACTCGCGCTATTCCACGAAGGGCTGGGCAAACCTAAGGTTTCAAGAACAACCAAGATCGAACTTGGAAATATCCCATATTTAAACGGCGGATTATTTGAAGTCCACCAGCTTGAATCCGAATTTGAAGATATTCAGATAAAAGACGAGTTCTTTGAGCTTCTTTTCGACTTCTTCGACCAGTGGAACTGGCATCTCGACCAGAGGTCAGAATCGAGCGGAAAAGACATAAATCCCGATGTTGTCGGCTATATTTTCGAAAAGTACATAAACGACAGGGCGGCGATGGGCGCGTATTATACAAAAGAGGACATTACCGAGTATATTTCTAAAAATACGATCATTCCGTTCATATTCGACGAAGTTAAGAGGAATTATCCCAAACCTTTCGAGAG
>ENA-UPTA01000321-UPTA01000321.1-activated-sludge-metagenome-genome-assembly--contig:-NODE-321-length-56614-cov-12.639545_pt1 | contig 56614 bp, 61 predicted proteins | sample MGYA00238184_ERZ773361 | MGnify/ENA primary metagenome ERZ773361 (study PRJEB29100, sample SAMN05720205) | activated sludge metagenome | isolation source: anaerobic digester from wastewater... | reverse complement strand
ATGTTATCTCAAAAAGAAAACCCCCGAGAAAATCGGGGGTTGTTCTACAATCTGAGGCGGTTTTAAACCGCCTTTTTTTATCTAACGCTGTCAACGAGCTTTTTGAATCCGGCCGGATCCTCGACTGCCATTCCGGCGAGCACTTTACGGTCCAGCTCAATATTCTTAACTGAAAGCTTGTGCATGAATTCAGAATACGACATGCCGTTCTCCCTTGCGGCGGCATTGATCCTGATTATCCACAGCTCTCTGAATTTTCTTTTCTTTACTTTTCTGTCTCTGTAGGCGTACTGACCCGCCCTCTTCGACGCGTCGTATGCTGCTTCCAGCAGTTTACCGCGTCTTCCCCAATAACCTTTAACGGCCTTTAAGACCTTTTTTCTGCGGTTACGGGAGGCTACTCTTGTGTTAGCTCTTGGCATTTTTTCTCCTTTTTTTTACGATTTCTGTCTTACACTCCTGTTAAAAGTGTCCTTACTCTTACGGAATCAACTTCAGACAGAATGTCGCCTCTTCTTGATTTTCTTTTTCTTTTCTGGGACCTGTTCGAAAGCAGATGGCTTGTGAATGCGGAACCTATCTTTACTTTTCCGCTCGCTGTAAGCCTCATTCTCTTTCTGGCTGCCCTGTGCGATTTGATCTTTGGCATTTCCTGTACTCCTGTACTCGTTTTTTCAGCGTTATTTTTTAGTTAATATCATAGATATTCTTCTAATTCCCTCCTGCTCGATCTCCTTATCCATCTTCGCGATATCCTCAACGAATGAATAAAAAGTCTTTAAGAGTTCCATTCCCATATCTTTGTGAGCTATCTCCCTTCCCCTGTACTGAAGAAAAACTTTTACCTTGTTGCCTTCTTCCAGAAACTCCCTTGCCTTTTTGGATTTTATCTCCATGTCGTGATTGTCAATGTTAACCGACATTATCCTGATTGTCTTCAATGAGACCGTATGCTGTTTTTTCTTTGTTTCCTTTTCTTTCCTTGCCAGTTCATAACGGTATTTTCCGTAATCAACTATCTTGCATACGGGAGGATTCGCGTTCGGTGCTATTTCAACCAGATCCAGGCTTTTTGAAGCTGCTATATCATTAGCCTCTTTTGAACTTACTATTCCGAGCTGTTCTCCGCTCTCGCTGATCAACCTTACTTTTTCGTAAGTGATCATTTCGTTGATCGGGAGTTCGTTCTCGTCTTTTTTCTTGGGAGTGAAGGTTTTTTTAATATCTCACCTCGTAATTTATTTTACAGTTCCAGCTTATATCCCTCGGGAAGAGCTCTGTTATCTCTCTCGAGTCTGATCTTTTCGATGAATGAATCCAGGGTGAATTCGCCGATATTGCCTTTTTTATGCTGTCTTATAGTGAACATTCCCGTATCTCTTTCTTTTTCGCCGATAACGAGCATGTAAGGTATTCTTTTCACGCCTTCCGCTTCTCTTATTTTATAACCTATCTTCTCGGATCTTTCATCAAAATCCACTCTGAAAGCGGCAGCTGTTAATTTAGAGAGTACTTCTTTTGCGAAATCATTGAATTTGTCGCTTACGGGCATAACAGACACCTGTACCGGTGCAAGCCATAACGGGAAGAATCCGCCGAAATGTTCGAGAATTATACCGAGGAACCTTTCGAGAGAGCCGTAAAGCGCTCTGTGGATCATTATGACCCTTTTCTTATCTGAATTTTCATCTACATAGGTAAGGTCGAAACGCTCAGGAAGATTCATATCGAGCTGTACGGTCCCGCACTGCCATGCCTTGCCGAGAGCATTCTTTACATAAATATCTATTTTAGGTCCGTAGAATGCGGCATCGCCTTCGTTGACCACATAATCCTGACCGTATTCGTCAAGAGCGGCCTTAAGCCCGGCGGTCGCGAGTTCCCAGTTCTCAAGCGTGCCAATATATTTCTCGCCCCTTGTTGAAAGAGCCAGCGAATATTCAAGTCCGAATGTTTTATATATTCTGTCAGTCAGTCTGATCACTCCTAAGATCTCATCCTTGATCTGATCGGGCCGCATATAAATATGCGCGTCATCCTGAGTAAAGGCTATCACTCTGAACAATCCTGAGAGAGCCCCGCTGAACTCTTTTCTGTGGACGTGTCCCAGTTCCGAAATTCTCATCGGAAGTTCGCGGTATGAATGCAGTCCGGCCTTGTACCAGAGCATTCCGCCCGGGCAGTTCATAGGTTTTACAGCATTTTCAACGCCTTCCATTTCTGTCACGAACATATTGTCTTTATAATTCATCCAGTGACCGGAAGTCTCCCAGAGCGATTTTGTCATAAGCTGCGGGGTCTGGATCTCTTTATAATTGTCTTTATTATGTTCGTATCTCCAATAATCTATGAGAAGCTGTTTAACTATTACTCCGTTGTGGTGATAGAAAGGAATGCCCGGAGCTTCCTGATGGAAGCTGAAAAGGTCTAATTCTCTTCCGAGTTTTCTGTGATCCCTTTTCTCGGCTTCCTCTCTTATCTTTAAGAACATTTCAAGTTCTTCAGATGACGGAAAGCTTATCCCGTAGATCCTCTGGAGCATCGCATTCTTTGAATCGCCGCGCCAGTACGCTCCGGAAGTTGCGAGCGTCTTGAATTTTTTAATGGTGCCGGTACTTAATATATGAGGACCTCTGCACAGGTCGGTAAATTCGCCGTTAGTGTACATTGATATCACAGCATCTTCAGGCAGAGCTTCGATGAGTTCGACCTTGTATATTTCGTTTTTCGACCTGAAAAATTCAAGAGCTTCTTTTCTAGAAACTTCTTTTCTTTCGAATTTCTGGTTCTCTTTTATGATCTTATTGACTTCAGTTTCGATCTTTAAAAGGTCTTCATCCGTGAATGGTTCGTGCTCGAAATCATAATAGAATCCCTGCTCGATAGCCGGGCCGATCGCGACTCTTGTTCCCGGGAACAGCCTTATTACAGCCTGAGCCATTATATGTGATGTCGAATGCCAGTACAGTTCCTGCCCTTCAGGATCAGAGAACTTGAAGAATTTTATTTTTGCGTCTGCTTCTATCTTTGCGCTCAGATCGCACATCCTTCCGTCAACGTTCATGCATAGAACTTCTTTTGCAAGGCCGGGACTTATGCTTTTCGCTATCTCGATCCCGGAAATGCTTTCCGGATATTCTTTTGTTTTCCCGTCGGGAAAAGTGATCTTTACCATGATCTTCTTCTTTTTTACATTATCCTACGCTTGCTGCGTAAGCGCGTTAATATATAATAATTTACCTTTCAAGTCAAGTAAAAACAGTTCATTCATTTTCTGTTTTTTTCTTATCTAGGAAAAGATATTGTACCGCTAAAAGGATCATCCCGACCGTAACGAATGAATCCGCGATATTGAATATCGGCCATCTTTCCATAATTATATCCGGAAAATCGCAGTCTATAAAATCGACGACTTTTCCGTAGAAAGCCCTGTCTATCATGTTGCCTATCGCTCCGCCCAGGATCATGCCGAAAGCCCACAGCTCGAGTTTTTTACTGATATTCGTTTTCAACATCAGGTAAACGATAAAAAGCGATGCTATGAACGATACCGATGTCAGAAAATACCTTCCCCCGAGATCAATGCTGAAAGCGATCCCGGTATTGTAAGCCAAAGTGAATCTCGCGAATTCCTCTCCGACAGCTTTTACGGAACAGCCGTCAGCGTTCAGAAGAAATTTCTCAAAGAATTTTTTTGACAGCTGATCGCAGATTATGATCAGACCCGAAAGCAGAAAGAACGGATATTTGTTCTTTAGATCGTCTTTTGTTAGCCGCAGCTGCAATTAATCCTTTCTCTCTTTATTTGCCTTGCATTCGAAGCAGAGAGTTGCGTGAGGAACTATCTTCAGCCTTTTCTTGTCAATAAGCGCTCCGCACGTCCTGCAGACACCGTAAGTACCGTTGTCGATCCTTTTCAGTGCTGCATCGAGGTTCGCTATGAATTTACCCTCTCTCTGAGCCATATAGAAGTCCATTTCTCTGGCCTGGTGCTCAGTTCCCAGCTCTTCCGTGTGGGTTTCTCCTGTCTGCTCGACTATTGATTCAGAATTAGTTTCGATGCTGTGGTCGATTATTTCCTTCGTTTCCTCGATCTGTTCAAGTATGATCTTTCTGAAGGCTTCTAGCTCTGTTTTGCTGTATTTTTTCTTTTCGGCCATTTGCGCTCCTTTGTTTATGATTTAATTAATTCTTTCGATCTTTAATATGCATTCGTGTCCGTTTATATCCAAAACCTCGCCCTGAACTTTATCACCGCATTTTAATATTTCGACTGCCAGGGTTTCGGAGGATATATATTCTTTCTGCTTATCTATCGCTGAAGACAGTTCGTCATCGGCTGTATATTTTACTTTTATCCTATCTGCAATGTCGAAACCGCTGTCTTTTCTTAAGTTCTGGATACGGTTGATCAGCTCTCTCGCATGGCATTCGATCAGAAGTTCGGGAGTGACCGTAGTATCTAATGATACCGTTATGTCTTTTTCAGAAACCGAGAATATTCCCGGTTTGGATTCATGCTGAACCGTCATATCCTCAAGGGTTATCGTTTCGCCTTCGATCGTTATTCCGCTGCCTGTTTCAAGCTGTCTTATTTCCGCAAGGGTCAGCTGAGATATCGCGGCTGATATAACTTTCACTTTCTGTCCGTATTTTTTTCCGAGTACCCTAAAATTCGGTTTAGCTGTTATTTTTGCAAGCTCTTCCTCGTTCTCTATTACGATCACGTCTTTAATGTTCAGCTCTTCTTTTATCAGATCGCTGTATTCCGTTACCGCTTTCTGAGTAACTTCTTTATTGGCAACGACAGTGAAAGATGAAAGCGGCTGTCTTATCTTTATGTTCTTCTCGTTCCTGAGTATCCTTCCGAGTTTTACGGCAGTCTCTACGAAAGACATCTTTTCTTCGAGCTCGAGATCGATGAATCTTTCGTCAACTTCAGGATAATCCCTTAAATGGACTGAATCTGCAGACTTCGGAAATACGGACAGCTCAAGATTCTGGTAGAGTTCTTCCGCCACGAACGGCATGACCGGAGCGATCAGCTTTGTAAGTATTGAAAGCACTTCGTAAAGCGTTTCGTATGCGTGTTTTTTGTCCTGATCGTTCTCGCTTTTCCAGAATCTTCTTCTCGACCTTCTTATGTACCAGTTCGTGAGCTTATCTATGAAATCGACCATGGCCGGCAGCACATTATAAAGCTTGTATGCCGACATCTGATCATTAACTTCTTTGGTTAAACTCTGAAGGTAAGACATGATCCATCTGTCGAGGTCGTTCGTCAGATCTTCGGGCTTGAAATATTCGGGTTGCGGTTGCCAGTTGTCTATTCTGGCGTATGTTACAAGAAAGCTGTAACTGTTCCATAAAGGCAGCATAACTTTTTTTATTACTTCCATTATCCCTGCTTCAGAAAATCTGAGATTTTCGGCTCTCACTGCGGGAGAATTTATAAGATACATTCTCATCGCGTCAGCACCGTACTTATCGAGAATTTCCGTTACCGGAGGATAATTTCTCTTCGATTTGCTCATCTTGCTTCCGTCTTCAGCCAGAACCGTGCCGTTTACGATCACGTTCTTGAAAGCGGGTTTGTTGAAAAGTGTCGTTGAAAGAACGTGAAGCTTGTTGAACCAGCCTCGTGTCTGATCTATTCCTTCCGCTATGAAATCGCACGGAAAATTTTCTTCGAACCTTTCCTTGTTCTCAAAAGGATAGTGATTCTGGGCATAGGGCATTGAGCCCGACTCGAACCAGCAGTCCAATACTTCGGGAGTGCGTTTCATTTCTCCGCCGCAGGAGCATTTAAAGGTCATTTTATCGACGAAATGTTTGTGGATATCGGTTATTTCGGAAAGTCCTGTTCTCTCCTTAAGCTCCTGAACCGATCCCACGCACTCGGTGTTTCCGCATTTTTCGCATACCCATATCGGCAGCGGAGAACCCCAGTATCTGTTTCTTGAAAGATGCCATTCTGGCATTTGTTCCAGAAGATTACCGAACCTTCCGTATTTAATGTTTTCAGGTATCCAGTTTATGCTCTCGTTATTCGCTATAAGATCTGACTTTACCGGTTCAATTTCCATCACCCAGCTGTCGGTCGCTTTCTGTATAAGCGGAGTATCGCATCTCCAGCAGTGAGGATAACTGTGCTGCACGGTATCGTGCTTTATCAGCTTGCCGGCGGCTTTCAGATCCTTTATTATGTGCTTGTCCGCGGCCTTTATGTTCTGGCCTTCGTAATCGGGAACTTCAGAATTGAACCTGCCCATATCATCAACAGGATTCAGTACAGGTATATTATATTTCTTCCCGGCCTCAAAGTCCTCCTGTCCAAAAGCGGGCGCTTGATGAACTATACCCGTTCCGTCCTCTGTTGAAACGTAATCAGCCTCGATCACTGTGTGTATGAACTCATTCATGTCTTTATAATAATCGAACAGCGGTACGTATTTTAAGCCTACTAGTTCAGAACCTTTCACGGTCTTTATTATCTCGAATTCGCCTTCTTTGAAGATATGATGTATCCTGTCAACAGCAAGTATAAGTGTCCTGTTGTTCGCTATGTCTTTTACATAAGCGTACTCTATGCTGTTCTTTACAGCGAGAGCCGCATTCGACGGAAGTGTCCACGGTGTTGTCGTCCATGCTGTCAGATACAGATTCTCTTCGCCTTTGACCTTGAATATAACAGTAACGGACGGGTCCTGAACATCTTTGTAGCAGTCGGTTCCGGCCTCATGCTTGGACAGAGGCGTCGAACATCTCGTGCAGAAAGGATTTACCCTGTAGCCTCTTTTTATAAGCCCTTTGTCCCAGATGGATTTGAAAACCCACCATACGCTTTCCATATAGCCGATGTCCATCGTCTTATAATCATTCTCAAAATCAACCCACCTGCCCGATCGCTCCACGATCTTTTCCCATTCGTCAACGTATTTCAGAACGATACCCCTGCATGATTCGTTGAATTTATCTATTCCGAAAGCTTCAATGTCTTTTTTAGATTCGAACTTCAGTTCTTTTTCTACTTCGTATTCAACAGGAAGACCGTGACAGTCCCAGCCGAACCTTCTCGAAACATATTTTCCCTTCATCGTCCAGTATCTCGGGATAACATCCTTTAAAGTCCCGCCGACTAAGTGACCGTAATGCGGCAGTCCTGTCGCGAAAGGGGGGCCGTCGTAAAAAACGTATTCCTTTTTACCCTTTCTCTGATCGAGCGATTTTTTAAACGTATCGTTATCCTTCCAGAACCTTAATACTTTTGCTTCAAGTCCGGGAAAATTCACCTTTGCATCAACTTCTTTAAACATCATTTTCCTCTACTGCTTCATTTCCGTATAGCCTTCCGGCCTCTTAGTGTATTTTTCATCTATTTTATCAATTATCTTCATGGCTGTGATCTCTTTTTCAGATACGACAGTACCGCCTATCCTGGCCACTTCTCTGACCACGATGCCGCCCGTAGCCTTGATCTTGTCCATCATGTTCTTAATGTTCTTCGAATCCTTCTGCATCTTTTCCTGCTGCCTGATCATCAGGTCCGCCGGGAATCCTGTATCTTTCGCGACATACATATCGAGATCCATCGCCATATCCATAACTTTCGCGTTCCCGAGATACTTTTCCGTATTCCACGGTCCTATCTTCTTTTTTTCGCCTGTCGTTTTCATTTCGAAATCTTTAAGCTGGGAGTCTGTCGAATACATAATATCAGTAAGCTCTTTGAACGTCTTTTTGTAGAAAGTCTTATTCGTAGTATTGTAGAATTCATAAGCTTTATCGTCGATGTAAGTAATGCTGAATTCATCTGCGATAATTATCAGATCGTCAGATATAAAAGTCTCCTGCGTCAGCGTATCCATTCTTCCGTCAGCCTGAGCCGAAGCGATAAGGATCTGCTTAACGTAATAGTTTTTTGAAAATGCCGGAAACACCGTGATCAAAACGGCTGCGAGTAATAAATATTTTTTCAGGTTTTTCACCAGTCCTCCTTTACCTAATTAACAGCTACGCTGTAAAATAAAGTCAGAGAATATATTAAAATATTATAATAATATCAAGAGAGAAAAAGTAATTTACTTTAAGAGATAACGCATTTTGTAATAAAGACTTTAGTGTTTGTGACAAACGATGGCGATGGGAGTTTTTTGACGATTTATTTTAAATTGATTTCAACGCGCTGTCCAGACTTATACATTTGAGCGGGATTTCCGGATAAGCATTTGTAAAAGCTCTGTATTTCGATTCTGAAAAAGCAGACTTATCATATTTTACTTCGTAGGCATATAATTTACCTTTGTCGTTTTGCACTACAAAGTCAACTTCATTCTTATCATTTGTGCGCCAGAATTTAGTGTTTTCGGGTCCGTACTTATCTTTCAGCATAAGGTAAACATAATTTTCAAGCAATTCGCCTTTATCCTGCCTCAATCCTATCGGGCTGTAATTATTGATAAGCGCATTCCTTAATCCGAGATCCGCAAAGTACAGCTTAGGCATTTTTCTTAGTTCGGAAGACATATTATTGTAATACGGCCGCATCAGATGAATATGAAATGATTTGCGCATAACCCATATATATTGCGAAACGGTTTTATTATCCATAGCTATATCTGAAGTCAGACTGTTAACGTTAAGAAGTTCGCCGATCCTTGAAGCGAATAATTTCATAAGATTAAGATATTTTTCCTGAAAGCCGAGATTGCTTTCCGCCGCATCTTTTTTTGCGTAAGAATCCGCTATTTCATTAAGTACCGATTTCTTTGCCTTCTCACTACCGCTCAGCACGACTTCCGGATAACCGCCCCATATAAGATAATCATATAAATACTCTTTTATTCTGTCTGAATATAAAAGCGGGATATCAGACGTATTCAGTACTTCTGCAAGCTCATTTTCGCCTTTAAATATAAGTGTTTCTTTTAGTGACATTGTCGGCAGTTCGTATATTCTTTTTCTTCCCGCCAGCGAATCTTTAAATTTACTGTCGATATAAAAACTTGATGACCCCGTTACGATAAATTTTATACCTTCGAGATAAGTGTCGTAATGGTATTTTAAAAAATTGGACGGATCTTTCAGATACTGTATCTCGTCAATTAAAACATATCTTCTTTCCTTACCTTCCGGTTTTGCTATAAGCTGCAGAAGATTTTTTGGATTTGCATCGAGGAGATTAAGTATTTCCCTGTCTTCAAGCGTAAAATAAAAAACTGACCGCTTGTTTTTTTTAAGGAATTCTGATGTTTGTTTTAAAAGAGTTGTTTTTCCTGTTTGCCTTGCACCGATGATCAGAGATATGTGTTTTTCAGGAATGTCTTTTTTTATGTCGTTTAGTAGCTGTCTTTCCAAAATTATTGCCCTTTTTCTATGTTTGCATTCCAATATTCTTGGGATAATTTAATACTTTCATTCCAAAAAAACAAGAACTAAATGCTTTACAGTTTATTGAACCAGCTTTTTTTATCCTTTCTGACTTCAGATGAAGCGTAAACTTTATAATCGGTAAAAATGGTTGTCTGTCCGTCATAGACTGTTATGACCGAAGTGTTGTATGAAAGTTTGTCCTTGTTCGCGCCTGTGATTAGCTCGACTGATCTTTTCTTGTTCGGTTCGGTCAGCCCTTCAGCGATAAATGCTTTTAATTTTTCCGTGCAGACGCCGATGTCGCCCGTTATCTCTATTACTGATTCGGTATCGTTTTTGGATATCTCGCCGTTGCTGAACATGAAATCAGTCCCGGTCAGCCTTATAATTTTAATTTTTTCTTTGTTCTGAAAAACTGCTTTGATAAGTTCGCTGACATTTAATGTCCTGTTGACAGGAATTGATTCTCCTTTATCGTTCTTTTCATAGAAAACCGCGTCGAGTGAGAAGTCCGCAGCCTCTATTCTAGCGCTTCCGCAGTCAAACTCAGGTTCTTCCTGTTTGATAGGTTTAACCGGCTCAGAGATTTTTTCTTTCTTAACTTCAGAATTTATTTTTTGATCAGCCTTCTTTTCAGACTTTATAACCTCTGCAATGATCTCTTTTTTCTCTTCGCTCTTAACTATAATTTCAGGTTTCTTTTCAGGTTCTTTTTTTACAGTCTCCTGCTTAACTGTTTCCTGTTTCTTTTCTTCTTTTACTAACGGCTCAGTTTTTATTTCGGCTGTAACAGGTACCACCGTGACAGGAGGATAATTTTCAAGAGTGAAAAACCAGCTTTTTGGATCTCTGAACGGATCGCTGCCTATGTAGAAACGGTAATCAGGATATAATGAAAAATGATCGTCGAAAAAAGTCAGTTTGGATGAAAAATAAGCGTCGTTGTCGTGGCTTTTCCCCCATATCCATTCGAGAGAGCTTTTCTGATTTGAAGTTAGGGCTGTATTCTCGATCAGCTCCCTGATCTTATCCTTTGATCTGTACGCAGGTTCTTTTTCCAAGTCTTTGAACGAATTGTCGGCCAGTGATATTTTTTTCCCGTTTCCGTTGTCTATATCGAGCTTGTTTATCCTTAATATCTTCGCATTTGCTATCACATTCGATAAAGAATCAAGTATTTCCGAGATCGTCATGTCCGTTCTGTAATCAAACTCATACTTAAATTTATTTCTTTTATAGACATCAACTCCGAACGGCCGGAATATCTTTTTAGATGATGATAATTTTTCAAGCAGAGATCTAAGTTCATCCCCTGCATAACGCGATCTGACAGAATCAAGCACGGAGCTTATCTTTAGCGAATCTGATGTTATTTCGTTGCTTTTCTTTAAATAATCGCCGTCCGACGCAAAAAGCCCGGCCAGCAAAAATAATATTATAGAAACAAGCGCTTTATTCATAATGACAGGTAAGTTAATCCGTAAATATAAAAAAGAAAATCAAAATATCGTTGAAACATAAAAAAAGCGGGATAGACCCGCTAATTTTATGAGCACTCGTTCACATCTTTCAGCTTGAGTGAAAAGCCCGATCCATAAAACCTTTTTTCGTTATAATCGAGAGTAGCACCGCCGTATCTTTTTAAAAACTCCACGCTTCTCGGATCTACCAAAAATTCGATTTCTGAAATCTTAAGCACGTTATCTTCCGCGCCTTTGTTATCCAAAGCTATACCTAGCCTCGGTCCGCCTCATCCGATACCGTCAAAATAAACTCTTACGAACTGGTTTTTATTTTCCGGTTTCTCCAGAACTTCTTTCACTTTTACCGCCGCAGTATCTGTTACTATAAGCATTTCCACCTCAGGGATTTTTTAATTTTACTAAATATAGTATCTTCTATATATCATAGTTGATGATTTTAATCAGATTTTTTCAAATATTTCAACGGGATTTTCTACTAGAAGCACTTTGTATCCTGTTTTTTCGCTCAGATCATCGGGAGTGATATCGTCTAAGAACTTTCCGTCGTAATTCAATATTGTTGAAGGGATGAGAAGCAGATCATCTCCGGATTTTGCTTTCCCCACAGATTTTATAATATCTTTCCCTCCCAAAAGCCCCGCTACAGTAACGCTACGACCGAAAAGCATATTCTCAGCTTTGATAAGTCTGACACTCAGATTTTTTACTTTTTTTAATTCAGGCATAACTATTCTATTCATTATTTCATAAAACAGCTCTCCTGTTACGATCGTAACAGATGCCTTTTTATTGATCTTCTCAGGGATCGCATCGACCGATTCAAGAAATCTTTCTATAAAATTCCTTGCCGGTCCCACTCCGTCCTCGTACTGAAGATAATCCTCGTAAAACTCCTCTTCAGGAAGTTCAATTCCTGATGTTATAAAAAATTCATCCGCCGGGAACACGAAGCCGGTACCGGTTTCTTTTTTATACTTCTTATTAAGTTTGAAGATAAGCTTTACCGTTTCTGCTGCTATCTCCTTTGTTACAGGCTCTATTTTTGGAAGGTTCTTTCTAAAAGACGTGAGGCCTACCGGAACAACGGCCACCGATCTGACCATCGGATAAAACCCGCGCATTACCCGAATTGTATCTTCAAGTATCTTTCCGTCATTATATCCGGGACACATAACGATCTGGGTATGAAGTTCTATACCGTTATCCGTCAGATACTTCATTTTTTCTAAAAGTTTATCGTCTTTCTTTATGCCGAGAAGTTTTTTTCTGACGTCGTCGTTCACTGAATGTACCGAAATATATAAAGGACTCAGCTTCATTTTAACAATTCTGTCGAGCTCTTTCGGCGTAATAGTTGTCAGCGTGAAATAATTACCGTAAAGGAATGAGAATCTATAGTCCTCATCTTTAACATAAATTGTTTTGCGCATTCCTTTCGGGTTCTGACTTATGAAACAGAAAATGCAGTTGTTACCACAATGCCTGATCTTTAGATCTTCTACTTCTATACCGTTGTTGCCGGCGGTTTCGAAAGCTGCTTTATAAGCCCCCGCCTTTCCCTCAACAACAAATGACAGTGGTTCGTCCGCACAGTAATAATTAAAATCAATGGCGTCTTCGATCTGTTTGCCGTTAACAGATATCAGGCTGTCGCCTTTTCTGATACCCGCCTTATAGGAAGGCGAGTTTTTTTCGACCGATACGATTTTTACCATTAAACCCTACTTGAAATATTTCGTAAAGGGTGTTTTCCAGCAGTTCTCGATCTGGACCATGTCGATATCAATTATCTTTCCTTTGAAATCATAGACTACTGCCGAGTATTTGGAAGTTGTAGTACCTATCTGTACGGCAAGTCCGGTTTCTACAAGCTCTTCGGCAGATTCGAGATCTTTCATTTCGACAACGAAAGCTGCAGGTACTTCCGCGAACAGGGTCTTAACCTTATCGTTCACGTGAATATTGAAACCTTTTTTCCCTCCGATCGCCATTTCAGCCAGAGTTATAAGAGCTCCCCCTTCGCTAACGTCCGAAGCGGAAAGAATACTGCCGTTCTGTATGTTATTGTACATGAGTTCATAAACATCTTTCGCTGTCTGCATTTTTATTTCGGGAACCCGGGTTCCGAGTTGTCCCAGCCTGTCGAAGAATATCGATCCTCCGAGATGTGCTGCACTGTAATCGCCGATAAGGAGGATAGGAGAACCTGATCTTTTGAGATCGGGCGAAACAGTCTTTCTCCAGTCATCAGTGACCGCTCTTGCAGAAACGCATACAACCGGCGGAATTTCTATAGTAACATCTTTCGATTTGTAGGTTGATGAAAGCGAATCTTTACCTGAAATGATAGGAGTTCCAAAGAATTTGCAGGCCTCACTCAATGCTACGGCCGTCTGGTACAGGTCGGCAAGATTCGTTTCTGTCGGTTTCGGCCAGATGTGATTCTCTATCAAAAATATTCTTTTCGGGTCTCCGCCTAATGCTATCACGTTGCTCATAGCTTCATAATATGCCCAAAGAGTTCCTTTATACGGATCGATCCTATTCAGGACGGGATTTAACCCGTGCCCGAAAATAAGAGCCGCGTCAGAATTCTTTAAAGGTTTCAGGATGCAACCGCCGGTCGGACCGTCGTTCTTCTTTCCGCATAAAGGACCTTCCACGCATGTTCCCTGCACTCCGTGGTCGTACTGTCGGATCACGGGCTCTTTTGAACAGACATTGAGATGGGAAATTATATCTTTAAAAGCTTCTGTATAATTTATCTCTTCTTCATAATATTCGCCGTCTTCAAGCCCTGTCTTCGGCTTTGTTGTAGCGGTAATTGTCTCAAGAGGCTGGCCGTCGTGCAGGAACTCCATGTCGAGATCACAGACGAGTTCGCCGCCGTCGTAAATGGTCAGCTTTTTTGTGTTCGTCGCCTCGCCGAGCACGAAGAATCCCACGTTATATTTTGCGCACACTTTTTTGATCATGTCAAGCTTTTCTTTCGGAACGGCGGCTACCATTCTTTCTTGCGATTCTGATATCCACTTTTCGAATGATGAAAGTCCGGGATATTTTAACGGGATATTGTCCAGATGAACAACTGCGCCTGTCTTCTCTCCCATTTCTCCGACCGCTGATGAATATCCGCCCGCGCCGCAGTCTGTGAGCGCGGTGAATACATCCATATCGCGGAGTTCTAAAAGGCAGTCGAACATCCTTTTTTCTTCTATCGGATTACCGATCTGAACCGCACCGCTGTTCAGTGACGATGTCTTTTCCGTCATTTCGGCTGACGAGAAAGTCGCGCCGTGAATACCGTCCTTGCCTGTTTTTCCTCCGAAGGAAACAAAAAGGTCGCCTTTTCCACATTTACCCTTTTTGGCATACTTTATCGGAATTATTCCGTCCGCGCCTACAAGCACTGTCGGTTTAGGTCCGAAATCCTTGTGAAAATGGAATGAACCGTTGTTCGTCGGTATCCCCATCCTGTTCCCGTAATCCCTGACGCCTTCTATGACGCCTGTGAGGATCCTTCTCGGGTGAAGACAACCCGGGAACACCTCTTCCTGCTTCATGTCCGGATCGCCCAGACAGAATACGTCTATTGAAGAAATGTTTTTCGCTCCCTTGCCAGTACCGGCTATGTCCCTTAATACCCCGCCCGTTCCTGTCATTGCTCCGCCGTAAGGATCGAGCCCTGAAGGAGAATTATGGGTCTCGGCCTTGATACAGATGCCGTATTCCACCCCATCCGCTTCGGCAAATCTGAAAACGCCGGAATTATCCTCGAATTTCGAGACCACATCAGGATGCGCGATCGCTTTTTCGGTATCTTTCACAAGCCCTATGATCGATCTTTTTTCCGCGCCGTCTAATATCACTTTCGCCTTGAAGGTCTTATGCCCGCAATGCTCCGACCATGTCTGGGCTATAGTTTCCAGCTCGACGTCGTATGCGTCCCTTCCGAGTTTTTTATAATAATTCTGAATAGTTTTCATCTCTTTAAGATTAAGGAAAAGCTTATAATCCGAAGCCTCCATCAGCTCTCTATCGGTCATTGTCCTTATAGGGATCATCTCCGTCTTTCTCGGTTTAAGGCTGACAGTAAGATCATCGGGCTTTTTTAATAGCTGCATCTGTATCTGGGCGTTCATTAATGACCTGTCCCTGATCGTCTCAAGCTGAGCAGCACTTAGATCATCTTTAAAGTAATAAGTATATGATATCATCACCGCTTCATGAGCTATCTTTTTATCTTTAAGCTCCTCCGATATTGTTTCCGCTTCGGGATTCATGACCCCCGGCTGGAACGATATTTCGATCTTCTTCGGATATTCGCTGTAGAATTCTCCGTTCACGATATATTTTTCCGTTATCGGACATGCAAGTATCTCCGACGCTATCCTTCCGGCATCTTCGGCCGGGATCCCCTGAACGTAAAAGTTCTTGACTATCTTCATGTCTTTGATCTTTATATTGAGAAATTCCCTGATCTGATGCGATATGTGCTTTTCTTTAGGATCGCTTACAGCAGGGATCACCGAGATTTTCTGAATGTTTGCCGACATTATGACCTCACATAAAAAATAAGCCCTAAATATACTGTTTTGCCGGATTCTTTGCAAGTTTATAAATAATTAAAAAATACCTTATTATTAATTATAATAATTTCTGTTGACACGGATTTTAACATACTTTATATTTTCTTCCTGTTTAATTAAATCTGCAGGGATGCAAATGTACAACAAAAGGGTCGTGATCGCGATCGGGGGCAACTCACTCACTCCGACGGACAATTCCAACTGGATAGGTTCCCAGTTCAAGAACACAAGAACAAGCATTGAATCGCTTATTCCGCTTGTAGAAAAAGGATATTCTGTAACCATTACTCACGGGAACGGACCGCAGGTCGGCGTAGCTTTAAGAAGGGTCGAAGAGACCAGGGATAAACTTCCCGATATCCCTCTGGGCGTTCTTGTAGCGGATACTGAGGGAAGCATGGGCTATATGATCGAACAGTCGCTTCAGAATAAATTATTCGATAAAGGGCTGAAGATCCCTGTTGCTACGATACTGACCCAGGTTCTCGTGGACCAGAACGATCCGGCGCTCACCAATCCTACTAAATATATCGGCAGCTTCTATACGGAAGAGGAAGCTAAAAAACTTGCCGCTGTGAACGGCTGGATCGTAAAACAGGACGCTGACAGAGGCTGGAGAAGGGTCGTAGGCTCTCCGAAACCTATAGACATTGTAAACAAAAATATAATAAAACAGCTGCTGGATCAGAAAAATATTGTTATAGCTGCAGGCGGAGGCGGAATACCTGTATATCTTGACGAGAAAAAGCATTTTGAAGGCGTGGATGCGGTTATCGACAAAGATATGGCGAGCGCTCTACTCGCAAATGAGATCGGAGCTGACGAACTTTTTATTATGACGGCTGTAAGCAAGGTTTCTCTCAATTTTAAGAAACCGGACCAGGTCGATCTTGATGTAATGACACTGTCCGAAGCTGATAAATATCTGAACGAGGGACATTTCCCCTATGGAAGCATGGGTCCGAAAATGAAGTCGGCCATTATGTTTTTAAGGAACGGCGGAAAAAGAGTGATCATTACCGCTATCGATAATCTTATGGACGCTATTGAAGGTAAAGACGGCACAAGCATTGTGCAGGATTAACATAAATAAAACTCAGGATGGAAATCACAATGAGTGAAAAAATCAATATCCCGGATCACTACAGAAGATGGGAAGCCGATATAAAGATCGGTAAAAAAGACGACCATGTTACGATCGGCTACTGGAGAGACGGCTGTAAAGGTTGTGGAATATGCGTAGACGTATGCCCCAAAAAAGTTTGGGAAATAATCGAAGCGAAAGACAAGTGGAACGGACAGGTGGTTCAGGTGACTGACGCATCCAAATGCATCAAATGCATGCTTTGCGAGATACACTGCCCGGATTTCTGCATAAAGATCTATTAAAAAATTAAAAGAGGTATAACCTTGAAGAAATCAGTACGATTCTACTCCGGAGCGGAACTTGTGGCGATAGCGGCTGTTGATGCCGGCTGCAGGTTTTTCGGAGGTTATCCTATTACTCCTTCCTCAGAGATAGCTGAAACCATGTCTCTAATGCTGCCTAAGGTCGGAGGAACATACATACAAATGGAGGACGAAATAGCCGCTATGGGTTCGATTATCGGAGCTTCTCTAGCCGGCGAAAAGGTCCTGACTGCTACCAGCGGTCCCGGATTTTCTCTTAAGCAGGAAAATATCGGATATGCCTATATGGCTGAAGTTCCATGCGTAATTTGCAATGTTATGCGCGGAGGCCCGTCAACTGGTCTTCCTACAGCTTTGGCTCAGGCTGACATTATGCAGGCTAAATGGGGAACCCACGGAGATCATCCCGTAATAGCTTTAACTCCCGCCTATCTTGAAGAAATTTATGAGCTCACTATTAAGGCTTTCAACTTTGCTGAAATTTACAGAATGCCTATAATGCTGCTTCTCGATGAAGTAATTGCTCACCTGAGTGCTGCGATTGAGCTTCCGGACAAAGAGCGTCTTGTTATCAAGAACAGAAGAAGACCGACCGTGCCTCCGGAAAAATATTATCCCTACGATACTGCCTACGGAGATGTACCCCCGATGGCTAATTTCTTTGAAGGTTACAGATTTCATGTAACAGGTTTAAGCCACGATAAGACAGGATTCCCTACTACCGACCCTGAAATTGTACAGGCTGACCAGGAAAGGCACTTGAGAAAGGTGAACAGCAAAAAAAGCGAGATCGTTGATTATGAGTATTATAAAATGAAAGATGCTGACATAGTGATCTTCGCCTATGGCTCGACGGCCAGAGCCGCAAGAGTAGCTGTTGACAATGCCCGCAGTCTCGGAATTAATGTCGGAATGATGAGACTCAGAGTTATATGGCCTCTCCCTGATGCCGAAATATTAAAACTTTGCAGTAAATCAAAAGCCATAATCATTCCAGAAATGAACATGGGACAATTAAGCGAAGTTATCGAAAGATATGCTGCTGACAGAACTAAAATAATGAGAATAAATCATGTAGGCGGGGTTCCGATCCACCCGACAGATATACTCAATGTAATAAAGGAGGCGTTATAATGGCTTTCGAATATGAAAAATATCTTAGAATGGATAAAATACCTCACCTCTGGTGCCCTGGATGCGGGATCGGAGTGGTACTGAAAGCGATGCTGAGAGCCGTTGAGAATATGGGGTGGAACAAGGATGATGTAGCTTTCGTTTCAGGCATTGGATGTACAAGTAGAGCGCCCGGATACATTGACTGTAACACTCTCCATACTACACACGGAAGAGCTCTTGCTTTCGCAACGGGTATAAAGCTTGCAAGACCGGCAAAACATGTCGTCATATTCTCAGGCGACGGCGATGCGACAGCTATCGGCGGAAACCACTTTATTCACGCCTGCAGACGAAATATTAATATGACGCTCGTCGTCGTTAACAACAACACCTATGGTATGACCGGCGGACAGCATTCCCCGACAACTCCGATAGGCTATAAGACCAGCACTACCGTTTACGGAAATATCGACCCTACATTCGATATCTGTATGCTGGCGAGAGGAGCCGGAGCATCTTATGTGGCGAGAGCTACTGTGAACAAAGGCAAACAGCTTGAAAAATATATTACAAAAGGTTTCGAACATAACGGATTTTCTGTTATCGTCGCAACCGCAAACTGCCATACCCAGTTCGGCAGAAAGAACAAGATGGGAGATCCGATCTCCGCAAGAAAATGGATAGCCGACAGAGAAATCCCGCTGGAAAAAGCGAGAGAAATGAAGGCTGAAGAGCTCAAAGACAGGGTAATTACCGGCGAGTTCATTACAGAAGAACCTGAAAAAACAAGATGGGACAACTACAACCACCCCGTACATGAATACACCGAAGCTTATCAAACGATCCGGGATAAAGCTCAGGAAAAAAAATAACAACGACGGAGACATAATATGAAAACAGAACATTATGAAGCCCGGTTTGCGGGAGTTGGAGGACAGGGCGTTATCCTTGCGGGAAAAATACTGGCTTACGGTATGGTAAGTTTTGAGGAATGCAAGGCTATTGAAACACCTACATATACCGCTCAAGTAAGAGGCGGAGCCACGAAAGTTGATGTCGTAATCGATAAAAAGCATATTGAATATCCCAGATCAGAAAATCTCGATTTTTTTCTCTCGCTCCATCAGAAATCCTTCAATATATATTATAAGGAAATAAAAAAGGATGCGATAGTCGTCGTAGATCCGAACCTTACGCCTAAAGTTCCATCAGAAATACCGCAGAAGCTTGTCGTCGTGGATCTTGTTGAGATAGCTAAGAAGACAATGGGTAAAACCCTTTACTCTGCAGTCATCGCTGTAGGACTTTTCGCGGGAATGACCGGGATAATATCTGACAGCCATATACAGCAGGCAGTTCTTGATAATGCGCCGAAAGGGACCGAGATAGATAACCTGAAGGCTGTCAAGATCGGTCTTGAGCTCGGGAAAAAAGCACTTGCATCGAAAGAGCATGTCGTCAGGCTCACGATAGAAGACGCGAAAATCACGGAATAAAATTAATTTAAAGCCGCTTTATGCGGCTTTTTTTAACGGAGGATCTTATGCTCGAACAAAGCCTTCTTATGGTAAAACCCCATGCTTTTACCGCAAAAAAGACTGGGACAATTATCTCTATGCTTGAAGAAAATAATTTTCAGATCGTCGGTATAAAATCCATCAAGCTGACTCCCGAACTGGCGAGAAGATTCTACTTCGTTCATCAGGGGAAAGAGTTCTTTGAAAGGCTGATAAATTATATGAGCACAGGAACAGTCGCCGCTATCTGCGTAGAAAAAGAGAACTGCGTAGCTGACTTAAGAAAATTTATCGGCGCTACCGACCCCTCAAAAGCTGCCGAGGGCACGATCAGAAAAGCTGTCGGCGTAACTGTGGAGCAGAACGGCGTTCATGCGTCCGATTCCGTCGATAACGCAAAAAAAGAGATCAGATTTTTCTTCTCGGACATCGAACTTTATTCTTACAGATACCTGCAGTATTAGAGGATAATTATGTCGCAGTTCCACAGGCTGATTTATATTGACAAAATGATAAATAAAGGGTCGTTACAGCTATGAGAGAAAAAAGCAAGATCGAGAGAATAGTCTATATCGACAGAACTATTAAGCAGAAAGGTTCAATAACAAAAAAGCAGATAATGGACTGGTCCGGTGCCTGCGAATCATCAGTTAAGAACGATATAGATTTTTTAAAAAATGAACTGAACGCACCCATTTATTATTCCGGCAAGAAAAAAGGCTACGCATACAAAGAAGATGTTCCATTCGAACTCTTAACATTTTTAAGCGAAAATATGGTGATCCTTTACGCTCTTTTGAAGGAATTCTTCTCGAACAGGAATTTTATGCCTGTAATAACTGACAAGATACTAAAAGGTCTGAAGGATGAACTGCCTTCAGAATATAAAAACATTGATGGCAAGATAAGCTTCAGACTTTCTGAAGCTGAGAATCCTGAGATGGATAAATTCGAGATCATTTTCAACTCGATACTAAACGAGACCTGCCTTGAAATTCATTATTCTGACGCTAAAGGCGTGAGTAGTGAGAGGAGTATCGAACCGCTTCACATTTACCACTATCAGGGGAAATGGTCTGTTTTTTCTTATTGCAAGAAAGCAAGGGATTACAGGGTATTCAACCTTTCGAGAATCACTAAACTTGAAACAACTAGTAATAAATTCAGGATTGCTAATCACCCGCAGAACGTAATTGAAAATCACCTTAACGAAGCTTTCGGAGTAGCCAGAGGAAAAGAGATCGAACAGGCCGTGATATGGTTCTATGAGCCGACAAGCCATCATGTAACCGATCAGAAGTGGCATCCTGATCAGATAACAGATCATATCACAAGAAAAGGCAAAAACATCCTGCAGTTTACGCTTCCAGTAGCTAAATACGAGGAGCTTGTCGGAAGAGTTCTGAGGTATGCGCCTGATGCTGAAGTCAGATCGCCAATAGATATGCGTAATATGTGGCTAGACAAAATTAAGTCCCTTTCTGAAAAGTATCTGAAAAAATAAAGCCTAACTTAATATTTACATAATAAGTCATTATTCTTGACCCGGTGCACCTGTATATTATTATTTATAGTATCTGTATAGAAAAAATAAAAATTAAGATATGAATGAACCATATACTTTTAATTTTCACAGATCAGGACAGTTTTTTTACCAGGTTGCATCTGTATCTTGTATTTATGTAATCCGGTATGAGGTGTAATTATGGAAAAGATCAACTGTAAGAAATGCAGCGCAACAATAGCTACTCCCGGCTATGCGAGTAGGACTTTTGCAGGAACTTATATGACCTGCTCCCAATGCGGTACTGAACTCAAAAAAGTTTCATATATTCTAAAGTTAAGTGAAGTTCAGGTCGCATTCGTATGTAAGAAATGCATCGCCATAATCAAAAAAAGGACCGGGCTCAAATGTCCGATATGCGGCACTATAAATTGATATAAAGAAAATAAGGAGGTGAAAATGCAGAATGAAAAAGAAGCGGCTTACTGGAAAGCTGTTCAGAAATGGGCGGAAAAAGCGCAGACGCTTGTGCAGTATCAGCAGAAAAACATGAAATGGTTCCTTTCGCCCGAGATAGTTCAGTGGTGCACGCCGAGCTACGAAAGTGAAGTGTCACAGCTTGAAAGAGAGGTCGAAAGACTCGAAAAAGAAGCTGACAGACTGGAAGTAGAAGCAGGATTAAACTAAACAAAAAGAGGTGAAAAATGAGCTTAGGGAAAGCTTTGCTTATCGGAGCTGCGGGGCTCGCGGCGGGATTATTAATAGCCGCATGGGCGGAAACAATGGACAGTGACTCATCAGATACTGATACGGATCTCGATCTTGACGATACCGGAGATTACACATATATCGGTGATTCGGATGAAACAATCGAAAGTGAGACTGATGAAACTTTGACAGACCAGATTCCGCAGGTATGAAAAAGGCGGGTAATTCCGCCTTTTATCCATGCGATTCTAGCAGACGTTATTATGATTCATGGATATACAATGGTATCATTGGAACTTAGAATCTCAAACTTAAATTAAAAGAAAGGAAATATTTATGAAAAACGAAATCTATGACAAAACCAGGCTGCAAAGTGCCTTTGACAATCTTGACACTATACTCACGGAGTTAGATGTTAAAGATGAGTGTAGTAAGTTGTATAGCTTTATCGAATTTAAAGACTATGAAAAAGCCCTCGAAAGAGCCGAACTGATTATCATGAAACTACTGCCTAAATTCTGTACTAAGGAAGGCGAATTCTGCGAAGTTGATCAGTTTGTTATACTTGATTTTACTTATGCTATGTATGGCAAAGGATATTCTCTGTTCAAGCTCGGTAAATATTCTCAGGCTTATTTATACTTTAAAGATGTTTTTGACACTCTTCAGGAAAACTGCATTAGGCCTACCGGCGATCTGTTCTATTATATGGCTAAATCAAAACAGCTTTCAGATGATTTTGGTAAAGCATCGGCATTTTCATCAGGAAAGTTCTCAGGCTTCATGAAGCTTTTAGGACCCGAATTCCCTACCATTCCTGGAAATATGCGTGAACCAATTAAAAAACTAAAAAAGAAAGGTGATAAAAAATGATCATTCACGACTATTGCAAAAACTGTCCGTATTATCTAATAAATATGGCCGATAAGGGCTCACTGTCAAAAGAGGATAACGGTTCGGACACTATACTTGTTTTTCAGTCACCCGGCCGAAAAGAATGGGTAAATAAAAAGCCTTTAAGCTCAGACTCTCCCCGTTCATGTAACGGGATCGTGTCGCGTTCCTGGGAAAGAACAGGAAGAAAGCGCGAAGAATTCGATATAACCAATGCGGTTCAATGCTATCCCGGTCAGGATCAGAAAACCAAACGCGATCTCCCGCCCGATCCCAAAGCCGTAGAACAATGCCTGTACTGCCTAGAGAAAGAAATTCTGTCTAAAAAGTATAAGATCGTTATTGCCTTCGGGAAAACTGCCGAAAAATCAGTGAACAGGATCGTTGAAAAACATAATCTTGATACTATCGTGATCAATTCTAAGCATCCTGTGGCAGGCGTAATAAAAAGAGATATTGATAATTTATGGACAAAGAAACAATAAAAGGGGAATTTATGGATACTCTCTTAAGCGGTATTGATACAATAGACAGCGGACTGGAAGGATTTTCATTAGGAGAAATGGTTATCTCCGCTTCCAGGCCCGGGCATGGCAATATCTACCTTCTGTTGTCGATCGTGAGGGGAATTTATTACGACTTCATTGATAGGTACAAATGCCTGGTTTTCTCGAACTCTGAAAAAAGCAGGCTAAAACCTTTACAGCCCGGAGATGAAGATATATTTATTTACTATAAGTTCCAGAGCGATTCATTAACGGGTTTTTTCTCCGAACTTGAAGATCAGATTAAACTAAACGATACGAAGATCTTGATTATCGACTACAATGAAACCAGTTTTCAGAAGAATAAGAACTTCTTCATCGGTCTTAAAAATATAGCAGTTAGAAAAAATATTCTTATCTTCATTAAATCGTATTTGACGCGGCAGTCCGCACGAAAATCGTGGTTCAATCCTCAGATAGCAGATATTGAGGGAGCACCAGTAGTTGAAAAGATCGCGGATAAGTATATAATCATGCACCGTCTTGATGTTCTCGGTATCAAGGATGCTTCCGGGCGTGATCAGACAAATATCGTCGATATCAGGCTCTGTGCAAGAGATCTGTGCCATACAGGCTCTAAGTACATTTATTTCAACAGCGACAAGAATATTTTCGAAAATTTCACTCCGCTTCATAACAGATACGGGTACTACTATCTTTACAGTGAAAACTAAGACAGCAAAATAAATAATTTAAGGGAGAATTTATGACTATCCATTATTCAAAGCAAATTTACAGCGAATTAGCCACTATCAAAGCTGAATTTGACAGGATTGCTGAAAATTTATACAAAATAAAAAAGAAGTATTATGCAATAAATTTCGACATCTCTGAGAATGAAAAGCTCGAAGAGGAGATATTCAAAAACGAGTGCGCCCTGGAAGCTCTCGAAGACACCGATGAAGAAATTTTATCAAAGATCCGTAATAAGATCGCAGGATTACAGAAAAGAATAGAAGATAATAAAAACCAAGATACGATACTGAAAAGCATTGATGATATTTTCTTGGATATTGATCAGAAAATTCAGATTCTGGATCACCAGATCGATTGAGCATGACCCGTTCATTGAAATAGAATCAGACCTTTTACTGAAAACTCACTAAATTTTAATTAAACGGAGTAATTATGAAAAACAACCATAAAATCAGCTTCATAAAGCCTGTACCTTATGCAGTGCCTGACTTAAGATTCTGCAATATATATTGCTTTAAAGAAATTATCATGCCTGATGACCGGATTGGCAATATCGGTGATTCATGGACATATTGTGTAATCGATTCGCAGGAAATATTTTATAATCCTTTATGTAAATCAAACGGAGACTATAGCTATGAATGCTGAAAAAGAAATTACAGATAAGATTTTTTTTAAAAATCCCAGAACCGGAGAAACTCAGACTGTAGGCAGTAACTTAAACATCATATTTGGAGTGTTTTCCGTAATGTGCGGAATACCATTATTTATCAGAAGGCTTAACTCATGGGGATATGTTATGCTAGCTTTACAAAGCGTGTATATGCTCCTATACCCTCAGTTCAGAGAAGGCGATTATTGCTCGATCTTTTTTTTACTTTTCGTTGAAATCATAATCAGCTTATATTTAGGCATCAAAGGTAACAGGCTCCTTACGATCTATTACTTTGAGAACGGGTGGATTATGGAAAATCCTCATAATGAAATGGTCCGGAACACATTCAAAAAATGGAAACTTGAACCTGAAGTAATCCCTCGCAAGGGAGTCAAATGAAAAACAGAAAAGAACAAATTTCTATGCTACAAATGTAATGGCAACGAAACAAGGCTACACAACCTGCGATCTGTCGGTATCGGAGGTCATACCGACAGGCAGGACTGTGTGAATTGCGATAATTACACAACTATTCTCAACTGCGCAGAGCGCGAATTATTCGAAGAGATCTCACTCAGAATCGATAAGAACAGACTCAAATTCATCGGGATCATCAACGACGATAAAACCGAAGTAGGCTCAGTACACTTCGGAGCCGTTTTCTTATACAAACTCGATGATATTGAAAAAATAAAAAACACTACCGAAATCGAATCATACCAATGGCTGAGCATGAAAGAGATTGACGGTACAGATAATCTTGAAGAATGGAGCAGAATAGCTATGATCCTGTATAAAGATTTTTTCCTAAAATGAAAATTATTCAGCTTGACTTTACCTCCCGGAAAATTGCATATTTACACAACCTGAATCGAGAGGTAAAAGGATGGCGATTGTTAATGTTGAATATTGTGGTAATGTAATAATTCCTTCTTTGGATATCGAAATTACCAACCAGCACATCATAAATGCAACGGAGTTTAATTTAAATATTTTTAAACGACAAGGCATTACTTTTACTGGAACTGGGCAAAATATTTCACAAGTTGATATTGATTTTGATCCGAGTAAAAATGCCGTTCCAGATGTATGGAGGTATACAATAAAAATTGATAAAAAAAGATGTTTATCACTCGTAAAATCAAAAGTAGGTTACAGAACATGCCACGTTGAAGCATGTAAGAACTTCCTCAATAACAAAAATTTTCCTCAAGATGTAGATATTGCAAAATGCATTTCAAATGCAAAATGCAAATTTTATAAAAAATACCCAGTTATCCTTCTCCTTCTCGAATCTCCTCATAAAAATGAGTATACTAATGCTTTCATTCAAATCGCACCAGCGCAAAAAAGTACAGGAAAATGCATAGAGAGTAATATAATAAGTCTAATAGAAGAAATAAATAAGCGCATAAATCCTCAATTACCCATAAATACAAACTACAAGCTGATAATAGCAAATCCTATACCGTTTCAAACTTCATTACACATTTTAAAAAATAAAGATTCAGGATTTGATGATAACCAAAGAAAGTTAAGAGATAGAATTTGGAAATCACTCTGGCATCAAAATAGCTTAAGATACAATTTTCTAAATCGTCTGAACAACGATTACAAGCCCGATCTTGTTATAAATGCCTGTACAGAAAATCTGCAACCTTTGGTTTCCTGTTGCATAATTTGCGGAACTTGCTATCCTTTAGTTGAAACCAAACACCCAGCTAATCATTGGAATAAATATACAAAAAATAATAAAAGCAAATTCACTCCTGCGGAAATTCTGAAACTTAGATTTGGAATAGAAGTGATCAGATAATTCATTTCTCTATCATAACTCCTAATTTTTCTTTGACTTAAACCCTCATTCTTTGTAAATTCAGGTTATATTTTATAAAGGATCAACCCACAGATGAGTTTATATGAAAAATTACAAAAAGCTACAAGCGAAGAAGATGTTAAAGACGCATATATCAAAGCTCTGGGATTAAAAAACTACTCGAAAAATCTGATTGACCTGCAAACAAAAGAAATCTGGTTTGAAGCAAAAGATACGAAAAGAAATTCAACGTACGCTATGTTCACACAATTGATGCATTATGTTCAGGCCGCTTTGAACAAAGGCGAATATATTCCGCCATTTTTGGCAGTAATTGATACCGAAAAAGCAGCGATAATGAAAAGCTCGGATGTTATACCTTTCTTAGCAAAGAAAACAATAAAATGGGGTAAATCTGCGAGCCAGTACACACAAGAAGCGCTTGATGAAATCTCAACACATATCGGTACTCATTTTGTTTCGTTTAAAATATCTACGCATGAAGAAGAATTTATTAGCACTGTAAAAGAAGCTATAAAATCAGGCGATATAATCAGGACTAATATCACTCCTGATAACCTCAAGCAGGTATTTGATAAATGGGTATCTATGATAGGCAGGGAAATAAAAGAAGTCGATGAGAAAGATTATGCTTTGCTATTCTACGCGGATATTATGCACGATGGGGTAATGGCAACTCATAGTAATTTAACTGCTCAACTGCTACATAAAAACGACGCCCCGGTATTTAGCTTAAATGGGCACTTATACGAGCTTGGAAACAAGGAAGGTTACCGTCAGTTTTGGGCAATTTACCAAAAGCCACCTAAAGAGGAATACCGGAATTATTTACTTGAGAGGCGCGATAGTTTGATTCCTCTTGACGAGAGAGTATATAAAGGCGGCTATTACACACCTTTGAATGTCGTAGATAAGGCTTACGATAAACTTACTGAAACATTAGGCAAGAACTGGCAGAAAGATTACATAGTTTGGGATATGTGTTGCGGGGTAGGAAATTTAGAGGTTAAGCATAGTAATCATCGAAATATTTTTATGTCAACATTGGATATGGCCGATGTTGATATTATGCAAGCTACAAAAACCTGCGTGGCAGCCCAGCGTTTTCAATATGATTATTTAAACGACGATATCACAGATAATGGACAAATTGATTATACCCTCACAAATAAAGTACCTTCAAGTTTACTGAAAGCTATAAAGGAAGAAAAAAAGATTTTAGTGTTGATTAATCCTCCCTATGCTGAATCAACAAGTTCAGATAATATTAATACAGGAGGGGCTTCAGACTCAAGTAAGACTGGCATTGCAAAAACAAAGCTAGCACAATCAGCTATGAGTGAGTATGGTAAAGCAAGTAATGAACTCTTTACTCAGTTTGTTGTCAGAATAGCTAAAGAAATGCCTAATGCAACTTTAGCTATGTTTAGCACTATGAAGTATGTCAATTCTCAAACATTAGAAATATTTCGTTCTGTTTGGAATGCAAAATATTTGGATGGTTTCGTTGTACATAGCAAAACCTTTGATGGGTTGAAAGGCGATTTTCCAATTGGATTCTTAATATGGAAAACGGATCAAAAATCAAAAACCAAACAACCCATAGTAGAAATATCCACTGAAGTGTTAGACAGACATGTCAATCCCATTGGTGAAAAATGCTTTTACAATATTTCTAACGATTTACTTCTAACTAATTGGATAAAACGTCCCAAAACAAATGAAACAGAAGTTATCCCATTAAAAAATGCAATTACTCCTGCAACCGCGAATAAAGATTTAAGAGGAACTAAGTGGTCTAAAGATGCTCTTGCGTTTTGTTGGTGTAATGGTAATGATGTACAACAAGCTTCACGAACCGCATTATTCTCTTCTGGTTTCAATGGTGGTCATGGATTATTTGTTAATCCTGAAAATCTCTGGCAAGTCGCAATAATGTTTTCAGTTCGTCAATTAGTTAAACACACATGGGTTAATCATAATGACCAGTTTTTAATACCAACAGAGCCATTATCTTATGAGTTTAAAACCGATTGTTTAATTTTCATGTTGTTTCATGGTAAAAATCTTTCAGCAAGTGCAAATGATCTAAAATGGAATGATAAAAAGTGGTCAATAGTAAATCATTTCATCCCCTTTACTGAAGTAGAAGTAAATTCGCCAGGCCGTTTTGAATCGGACTTTATGGTTCAGTACCTGGCTGATAAAGAGCTTTCTCCTGAAGCTAAAACAGTTTTAGATGGGGGAAGAAAATTATGGCAAAGCTATTTTTCTGAGACTGATGTTAGATCTGTACGAGATAAATACTGTCTTAACAGAACTGATGTCGGCTGGTATCAGGTTCGTAAAGCACTTGAAGAGAGAAATGCCAGCGGAGATTTCATTCCGGTTAGTTTCAAACCCTTAGAAGAAGCATATAAGAACTTAACCGATAAGCTGAACCCGCAAGTTTATGAGCTTGGGTTCTTGCGTAAATAAATATAAATCTTTCTCTGGAGGATGTTAATGTCTGATAACAATATACCTGAAAACAATAATAATAGTTTGGAAAATATTGCCAAAGATTACACTGAAAAAATGCTTTCTAAATCGATAAGTAATATTAATTTAGACTCTTTGAAAGGTAATTCCGATAAGATAAAAGAAATTAAAGATAAAATATCATTTCATTCAATACATAGCGAACCGGTTCTTATCACAGGTGCAAGTGGTACAGGTAAAAGGCTCGTGGCTCATCTGATTCATAGCAACAGTATCTATAAAGAAAAGCCATACAAAGAAATAAACTGTCTGCTTTTTTCTAACGATAGGTTTAATTTTGACGAACTTATAGATCTTCCTAATGGTGGCACTATCTATATTAGTAATACTCATCAACTGCCTTTGCAAGCTCAATTAAATATAATATATCTACTTTACGACGACTTTAAGAATGAAAAGCCCTCGATACCTAAAGTACGGTTTATCTTTAGTGCAGAGAGTAATCTCATTGAATATGTAGATAAAGGCAGCCTCCAGAAAAGCTTCTTTGATCTTATAAGTAACTTTGAAATTAAAACACCAAGTTTATACGAGATCAAAGACGATATTAAGATATTAGCTGAAAGCTTAGTTGACAAACTAAACCAAAAGTATTTAAAGCAAATTGTGTTACGTTCTGATGCCTATGCTGTTCTAAAAAATCAATTATACATGAATAATGTACATGACTTAAAGAATGTTTTGATAAAATCTTTTATTCACGCTATGTACGAAGATAATGAAATAATCATGGCTGGGGATATAAAGAAGCATTTTGAACCTTACATAATCAAATGCATAGACGAAATACTCGTACCGATACCAATGCCTGAAAATAAGTCTCTTTCATCATACCTTGAAGAGATTAAGATCAAAATTTATGAATCTGCTTTGAACCATACTTCAAAGACTTTAGGCAAAAAGAGCCAGAAAAAAGCTAGTGAGTTTCTAAATGAAGATCAATCAACAATATCCAGGTTAGAAAATAAAAGAAAAACCAAATTTCTTAAATCACTATAATAATTTTTCACTTACATCAATTATATATTATTAATATATATATATTAATAATTGAAGAACTATATCGTCTTCATTCCATTGCAAACTTATGAATATTTAAAGTACTGCCCATTACAGAATCAAAAAAATGTTTATCTATTACTTAGGCACAATTAAGTATTATATCAATTCGTATATTATTTTTTAATTATTACTTACAGCATTATTTCATATTCGAATATTTATAGCTATTATACATAAATTTTCATAATCGATTTTTTTACTTGACAAAGGTTTTTTTTTATTTTATAATTCGGGAGAAGTTAAAATAAAAAAAGGATCAGGATGACTTGTAAAAACAACGAAATAGACACCGAAATGGTGCAAGACGCAGAACTTGAAGCACAAAAGGAAATAGAGTATGCGATAGCCGATAAAGCTGTAAGCGAACTCTTCAAATCAATAGCTAAGAAACACTACAGAAAAGCTCTTACAAGAGCAGAAATAATTTTAAGCACCCTAAATGATTCCGTAACTCCCAGAGTTTTCACGGATAAAGAAGAATTTTATGTTAGATACTCAACTTATATCAGGGCATATTGCCACCTGATGGTTCACAATTATAAAATGGCCTTAACGGGTTATAATGATTTACTAAGATTTAATGAAAGCACTAATGCTGTAACACCAGATTTTGTAATCACTGAGCTCAAAGAAGCTCAGAATAAATCAGAAAAGATGGTCCAACCGAGACAGAAGCAACAATTAAAAAACCAGAGGTAAAAAATGAGAAGGCGAAAGAATAATAAACAGCATCTTTATTACAATGGTGTATGTAATTCTCAAAAGAAGAATCCTTATGAATTCGAATACAATTTCACATATAATAAAGATAGAACAGCTGTGAAAAGGTACGCATTTAATTCTGGGAACAAGGTGGTTAACGAAACGTTCCAGGAATGTATGGGGTGGTTGAATCTTGCGAAAGAGGGAATAGATGTTGTGTTTTGCTTGTTAGGAGGATAGCTTTGACTTATAACCTGATATCTAATTCTAACTAAACTTAAAAGCCCAAAAATAAAAATATAAGGAGCAATTATGAAACAGAAAGATCTTTACGGACAACCAATAACATGTGAAAACAATAGTAGTGATACGCTTATAATGCTTGATATGCCTGATAAAAAGTCTCGTACTTCTCATAATTTAATCAGTATGCTTGAAAAATCCTGGGTGCGGGCAGCCTTAAGCATGAAGGATTTCGATCTCTTCTTTGCTTCAAACTGCAGTCATCAGGAAGACGAAATCAATATTGGGTTGCCCATCGAAAAGTATGCTTACGATCATTATATTGAACTGCTTAAGAAGAACATCGTCAAAAAAGGGATTAAGTATAAACGGGTCATTGCACTGGGTGATTTCTCAGAGAAAGTCGCATGGGACATATCAGACGAAATTGCAGAAAAGGACTCAAAAATCGTTTTCCTACAGATACCATTAAATAATGTTTACGATGAGGATCTGGATAGAATCTGGACCGAAGAGGAGGGCAAAAATGATTAGAAGAATTAAAAGAATAAGGAGATCGAAAAGATTCAAGTATAATTTTGAACTAGGAACGAACCCTATGGTAAAAAGAACATACCGTTATTCTTCAGGTAACGATACGGTCGATGATATCTTCCACGAGAGTGTAGCTTGTTTGAACACTGTCAAAGAAGTCATCGATATTTTTTTTGATTTCATTACGTAATCACAGTAATCTAACTACAAGGCGAACATGCCTGTAAATATTAACATTGGCCAGCAATATCAAAGCTGGCCTTTTTTTATCCTTTTCTTTTGATGTAGTCTAAGTTATTATTAAATTCGGCATAAAAACATTACAGATACAATACGGATATATTTGATCTATTTTTTAGGTTCTTCTTCGTGCGGAAGCAGTTTGTCTATAGCCACGATCAGAAAGAAAAAAATGAACATGAATAAAAATAATGCCGTCATTCCTTTGAAGGATATGTCAATGGCCTGTGAATAAACCGATACTATTTCATTTGTCATAATTTTCTCCTTAGTGTACCAACGCTAAGATTAGTCCGCCCGCAAGAACCGATCCGATCTGGCCGGATACATTCGCACTGACTGCATGCATTAAAAGATAATTTGTGGGATCTTCTTTGAGACCCATCGTATGAATTACCCTGGACGACATCGGGAAAGCCGAAATTCCTGCCGCGCCTATCATAGGATTGACTTTCTTTTTTAAGAAGAAGTTTAGAAGCTTGGCAAAAAGTACGCCGCCCGCCGTATCGAACATAAAAGCTATCAGTCCAAGACCGATTATAAAAAGTGTTGAGACCTGAAGAAATCTGTCCGCGGTCATCGTTGATGCTATAGTGATACCGAGAAGAAGAGTAACGAGGCTGGCAAGTTCATTCTGGGCAGCGAGTGAAAGTTTGTTGAGCACGCCGCATTCCCTTACGAGGTTTCCGAACATCAGAAATCCTATCAGCGCGACTGCAGTGGGAGCAAATAAACCGGTCAGAATTGTAACCAGTATCGGGAACAGAACGAGAGTAGCTCTCGATATTTTTCTATCGTTCCCTCCTCCGTCCATTCTCATCATCCGTTCTTCTTTTGTGGTGAGCATTTTAATAATAGGCGGCTGAATTATAGGTACTAACGCCATATATGAATAAGCCGCTACTGATATCGGGCCAAGAAGATTTGGGGCAAATCTTGTCGCTACATAGATCGAAGTCGGGCCGTCTGCTGAGCCGATCACCCCTATTGAAGCAGCTTCCTTTATATCGAATCCGAGAAGTGTTGCAAGGATCATTGTGAAAAATATTCCGAACTGCGCAGCTGCGCCAAATAAAAGAAGCTTGGGATTTCTGAAAAGAGGGCTGAAATCTATCATAGCGCCTATTGCTACAAATATCAGCAGCGGGAATATCTCCGTTAAAATTCCGACCCTGAAAAATATCGAAAGTGCTCCTTCAACGACATGACCGCCTTCGACCTGATCAAGTACTGAAGTATATGGTATATTAGCGAGAATAGCTCCGAAACCTATTGGCAGAAGCAAAGTGGGCTCGTAATTTTTCTTAACGGCAAGAAAGATAAGTGTTCCGCCGATCATCATCATGACGAGCATCTGCCATGTCATTGATGTAAGCCCTACCATTAAACCTTCCATGCACACCTCTATATTAAAAACGAACTTAAATTAAAAATGCCCGGGACTGGGCTCGAACCAGCACAGCATTGCTGCCACCAGACCCTGAACCTGGCGTGTCTGCCAATTCCACCACCCGGGCAATTCATACAGGCGGTAAATATATTATATTTTATTGCCGCGGTCAAGTAATTTATACTGAAAATGATATGGGACAGGGCATAACTTAATTCCGTATCTCATCCTGCAACCATTAATCTCAATCACTTCTTTATTAAGTGTGTCGTACCGGCGAAAGAGAAGATGTAACGGATATCGATCCGTCTTGAATTATGACCTGTCCTATCACCTTAATAGGTAATTATGATCTGATACAATTCGTATGTAGGCCGCTCCGTTTACACCTCTTTACCAGCCGGTATCTGACAGTTTTATAGAAGCGATTGAACGGATGGATCAGGAGTGGTCTGAATATGAAGTTGCATCAGATCGATGGGCAGTTGAAAGTGCTACTAATCATCATCAGTCGAGGAAATTAGGACATCGCGGGACTTGGAACCCTGATGCGGTCCGACGACACCGTCCCTTTCAAGCTGATCAATAAGCTTTCCCGCCCTCGCGTAGCCTACGGACAGACCTCTCTGAAGCATCGAAACGGATGCCATCCCGGTTTTTATCACCATACGTTTAGCCTCTGCGTATTTGGGATCTTCAGATGCGGATCCTCCGAATTCATCCTCATCGCCACCCATCGCAGCTATCATTGCTGATGACGGTTTTGCCTTGATAGAAATTTTATCGAAATCGTGCGGCTGTTTGGAAATATGATCTACGACTTTGTTGATCTCTTTGGTCTCTACAAGCGCGTTCTGGATCCTGACAAGATCTGATTCGCCCGGCGGAATAAGAAGCATATCGCCTTTGCCGAGAAGAGATTCCGCGCCTTTACCGTCAAGAATAGTGCGCGAATCGACCTGACTGATCACCCTGAAAGCGATACGGGTCGGGAAATTCGCCTTGATCGATCCTGTAACGACTTTAACAGATGGTCTCTGGGTAGCCAGAACAAGATGGATCCCTATCGCCCTTGCCATCTGAGCGAGACGGCAGATCGGATCCTCTACAGCTTTACCGGAGGTCATCATGAGATCGCCGTATTCATCCATAATACAAACAATGTAAGGCAGCTTTTTAAACGGTTCGCTTGTAAACTCATTCAGCTTCAGCTCGCCGGATTCGATCAGCGTGTTATACTCCTCGATATTCCTCGTACCGGACTGATTCAGAAGATCGTATCGTTTCTCCATTTCCGTAACGAGAGCTTCAAGCAGCCTCACAGCATCTTCGGGGCTGGTTACAACGGCATCGTCAATGCCGTCTATCTGAAGAAGATGGTGCTTGAGAAGGCCGGAATATACAGATAGCTCGACTTTTTTCGGATCTATCATGCAGAACTGCACTTCTTCCGGCGTGGCTCTGTAAAGGATCGAAACGATAAGTCCGTTAATGCAGACCGATTTACCTGATCCTGTCGAACCTGCTATTAAAAGATGAGGAGTTTTCGCGAGATCGAGAATATAGTTTTCGCCGTTGATCATCTTACCGAGTGCGATCGCGAGTTTCGATTTGTGCTTAGCGAATTTTTCGGATGAGATAATGGATTTTAAATATACGACCGAAGGATTCGAATTCGGTATCTCCACGCCTATTGTACCTTTACCTGGTATAGGAGCTACGATCCTGATGCTTTTCGCCTTTAAGGCCATAGCAAGGTCATCCTCTAAAGAAGTGACCCTCGATACTTTAACTCCCTTCGCAAGTTCAATTTCATACTGAGTGATCACCGGCCCGGGATTGATCTTCACGACCTTGGCCTCGAGAGAAAATTCTCTGAGTTTCTCTTCTAGCTTTACGCCCGTGTCTCTGAGTATCTGAGTATCTTCTATAATATTTGCATTGCTTTTAGATTCGTTCAGAAGTTCGATATCCGGCGGAACATATTTATATTTCTTGTCTATCTTAGCCTTATATTCTACCGATCTTTCTATGACAGCTTCTTCGATCTTAAAATTATTTCCGTGATCTTTCTTTTCTGCTGATGCTGGGATAACCTGCGCAGGGATTATTTCAGTTTCTTCACTCTTTTCTTCCGCGGCTTTACTTGCCTCTTCTTCCTTTAACCTCATTTCTTTTTCTAGCTTTCTTTTAGCAAAGTACTTTCTGACAGAATTATAGATCCAATACAGAAACCTGAATGTTTTATCGAAAGGATAAATTATGAATCTTACTAGCTGAGTCAGCCTGAAGTTAGATATGAAGAGTACGATTATGAAAAAAAGTGCTAAAAGTGCGATGATGCTCCCGGAGTAACCGAGATATTCGATCATTTTTCTGCTGAATATAAACCCTAGCAGCCCTAATATATCTCCGTACTCATACTGACTTGCGCTGAAAAATTCGCTGTCGGTGCCGTAATTCCAGACCCCGATGGCAGCCGATGCGGTCGAAGCAAGAACTATAAACGCAATAAAATTCTTTGCGTGCCTGAACGGTGATTCCATTTTTATGAAATGATAGCCTTCGACAAATAAAAATACCGGAATCAGGAAGCTGACTTTATCTCCGAATGTAAGAGAATATAAGAACTGCACCATGCCGCTGAATTTGCCGAGAGAATCCTTCGATATCAGACCGAAGAGTATTAAAAGACCGATCGCAATGAATATCACGCCGAATATATCATGAAGCTTTTCCCGAGTTAGTTTCATTTTGCCTCTAAATCTGAATTAATAAAATACTGCCGACAGATAGCCTACAACTCCGGATCTGTCGCCTGATATATCGCCTGAATTCCTGTAGTCGAGCACTTCAGATTTTAGTCCCAGGCTGACCGCGCATTTGATTAGCGCTTCTATTCCTGTCATTCCGCAAGCCTCTCCGTTTTCGATCATCGAAAGATCAAGGCCGTTTATGCCGATGACAATATTGCTGTCGATCTTCCTGCATTTTTCGTACGGATGGTAATGGCTGAGATCGGAGGATATTATAACAAGATCTTTGCCTTCTTCTATCACTGTATTAAGCACTTCGGAAAGTTTGTCGCTGCTGTAATCTCCGTAAACGAAAACGGAAATGCTTTCAGCATCAATGTATTTTTTTATGAACGGCAGCTGTATTTCCGCGCTGTGTTCGTAAAGATGCACTTGATCAATAGATGTCAGCATATGTTTTTTTACGAGCGAATCTGTCAGTTCCCGGTTTACTTTAAAATTCTTGCCTACGAACTGGTATTCGTCGAAGCCGGCACCGCTCATTCCGGAAAACGCCACTCTGTGAGAAGGGGCGAAGATCACCGCCGATCTGTATTTATACCCTTCCGCAGCTTTGTATGCGTATGTCGCCGTCAACCCGGAATAATACAGTCCCGCGTGAGGTGCTATCAGCGCTTTAGGCTTACCGTTTTTTTTCTGCTTTACCTGCGATCCGAAAGCGGACATCATTTCGTCGAGTTCGGCTTCATCTGACGGATAGAACGCGCCTTCTACTGCCGGATACCGTATTTTCATGATGTCCTCCCGATAATTGTTACTGCTTTGTTTAAGCCGAAAGAAATATATTAAAGTTTATAATGTTTTACAATCTATAATTTGAAATAATTAATATGCTCGACATAACTTCATCTCAAAACGGACCCTGCCTCATCAGTCTGATCGCTTGTATATGGCTGATTTCGAACCTGCAGGTAAAGATGTGTAACGGGATCCGTTTTTATATGAATTATGTTTCGCTGCATAAACCATGGAGGTTATAAGTCGAGTCATATATTTTGAGAAGCAGGAACGCACCCAAGCGTTGTCTTTTGAACGAGCCATATTTCCGGAGAAAAAATATCAAAGATCGTGCCGATACGTGATTTTTTCAAATTATTTCATAATTAATGCAGACATTTTTTTGGAGGATATCATGGCGAGTGATATAAATTTCCGATATATGACAAATGTTGTTTTTATTTACCGAAATATTTATTAGATTTTTACGGAAAACTCTATTATATTGTAAAGTTTTCAAAATTGAAATAATAAATTAAAGGATAAAAAGATGAAGATCAGGATCGCAATGCTAACGCTGTTATTCGCCGCGTCACTGTTCGGAGCTATGCTCAGGAACATACCTTTTTCAGTCACTCAGCCGGACGGAACAAAACTCGACTTGTTCAGTTCGGGAGATGAATACTTCAACAGGCTCCACGACCAAAACGATTACACGATAATACAGGGAGACGACGGCTGGTACTACTACGGGATAAATTCAGGAGATGAAGTAATCCCTTCAAAACACATCCTTGGAAAAATAAACCCTGCTCTTACCGGCATACCTTCAGGCGTAAAGATCTCTGAAAAATTATACAGGCAGAAAGTTGAAACAAAAAGATCGGTAAAGAACGGTCAGAAAGACGCGCCGACAACGGGGACAATAAACAATCTAGTTATCTTCATTAGATTCTCAGATGAAGGGTCAACGATATTCAACAGACAGCGCTCATACTACGATGCTTATTTCAACAAATCGGAGGGACCTTCGCTTCAGCACTACTATAAAGAAGTTTCGTATAACAGACTTGAAGTAAACACAATTTATTACCCTCACGTAGATGACTTCTCAACTAACCTGTCTTATCAGGACACTCAGCCGAGAGGATATTTCCAGCCATATAATGCAACGACCAATCCTATCGGCTACCAGAACGACAGTCAGAGCACTACTAGAGAGCATGAACTTCTTGAAAGGGCGGTGAATGCCGTAGCAGCTGAAGTACCGACATCACTCGACATCGATGCTGACGGTGACGGAAACGTGGATAACGTAATATTTCTTATAAGCGGCGCACCCGGAGAATGGGCATCTTTACTCTGGCCTCATATGTGGTACCTTTACACAAAAAACGTTACAATAAACAGAAAAAGAGTCTGGAACTACAATTTCGATCTAACAGGAACCACGACATATTTTACTGTCGGTGTTATAGCCCATGAATTCTTTCACACACTCGGTGCACCGGATCTTTATCATTACTACAATGATACCGCACCTGATGCGGTAGGATCCTGGGATGTTATGAACGGCACATCAAATCCGCCTCAGTACATGGGAGCCTGGATGAAATACAAATACGGCCACTGGATAGATACTCTGCATGTCGCGGATTCACCCGGAACATATACTTTAAATCCGCTTCATTCAGAAACGCGCAACATTTACAAGATCCCTTCCCCCGCCTCTTTAAACGAATTCTTTATACTCGAATACAGGAAACAGACCGGTCTTTATGAGCCGGGACTTCCCGGAACTGCCAGCGGGATTTTGATCTACAGGATTAATTCAAATTACGACGGTAATGCTGACGGTCCGCCGGATGAAGTTTATTTGTTCAGGCCGAACGGAACGTTAACTGCGTCAGGACAGCTTTCCAGTGCTATCTTCAGCGCGGAAACCGGAAGAACCGATTTTAACTTTTCCACAAATCCTTACCCGTTCCTTTCGGACGGTTCCGACGGCGATATCAATATAACCAATATCACTTCGGCTGGCGAGACGATATCGTTCACTATCTCCTTGAACGTACTTCCGCCTAAAAACCTTGTGTCTTCTCTCGGTTACGGGAGCGTAGAACTCAACTGGACTGAACCCGATCCTGTTGCGGGAGCATCGGTATCGAAATATTACGTTTACAGGGACGGATTACTATTATCGGATGCTGTTACAGAAACTAGATATATTGACAATACCGTAACTGAAAGTTCGACTTATGTTTATTCAGTATCCGCTTATTATACAGGCGGATCGACAGGCGAATCAATGACCGTTTCTTCAGGATCTGTAACCTACAAAGCTCCTTTCGCAGCGCCCTATTCGACAGATTTCGCAGACGCGGCGGACTGGTCTCAGGTATCGGAGAACTGCACTCCGAGATGGGAATCTTCTTCTACATCGAACGCTGGAGGTTCTTCTCCGGAAATGATCGCCGTACTTGAAAATTTCAATCCGGCAGTTTCCAGACTACTAACGCCTCCTATCTCGACGACCGGTATAGACACTTTGAGAATATCATTTAAGCATTATTATGATGCCTACGAGGCCGGCGTTGATTATAAAGTTCAGATAAGTCAGAATAAATACGACTGGACTGACACTCCCTGGTCTTTTTCAGCTTCGGACGCAGACGTTGGACCCGAAACGGTCGTTCTTGATATTGTATCTTTCCCCGACCCTGTTTATGTAGCATGGACACTGGACGGCAACCAATGGGCTTACGACGGCTGGTACATTGACGATGTCAGAGTTTCTGCAAAGAACCCGACATCTGTTAACGATGTCGCTGTTCCAAGTGAAATAAAACTTTACGGGAACTATCCCAATCCTTTCAATCCGGAGACAACCATATCGTTCAGCATTCCTGAAAACTCTTACACCGAACTCAAGATCTTTGACATGAAAGGTTCTCTAGTAAGAACTCTTGTTTCAGGACAGCTCAAAGCCGGGCTTCACAAAATGAAATGGGACGGAAGAGACGATCGCGATAGTCAGCTTTCCAGCGGCGTGTATTACATTTCTCTGAACGTGAAGGGCGAAAGGCTGATAAGCAGATCGCTGATGATAAAATAAATCTATAACGGAGTAACCTATGATCCGCCTCATATTTGCATTGATCCTGATTTTATCACTGACTACGGAATCAGCTGAACTTGTAAATTTGAATCCTGACCCGAAAGGCGAAAAATGGATCGCCGGAGGGTTTAAAGCACCTGACAACTTCGACAGGTCTAAGCTTGATTTTATAGCTCCGCACGCAGTTAAGCACAGAGAACTTCCCTTTCGTGTAGACAATTCTCTTCATAAATATTTCAGACCTATATTCAATCAGGTCGGCGGAAGCTGTTCGCAGGCGGCGGGAGTCGGATATACCTATACTTATGAAATAGACAGGCTGAGAGACGTTCCTGCCAATTTACCTGAAAACCAGTATCCCACGCATTTTACATATAATTTTCTTAACGACGGAAGCGGCGAGAACGGATCGTGGTGGGCTGACGGCTGGGATATTATCAGTTCTTCTGGGATAATGAATATCAAGGATTACGGCGGATCGTTCGCGACAGGCGGGAACTCAAGATGGATCTCAGGCATTGCACCGTGGACTAATGGTCAGGTGAACAGGATAGCGTCATACACTTCGATCGATGTGGGAACGCCCGAAGGATTGAATGTTCTGAAAGGCTGGCTTTACGATCATAATGAAAATTCCCCGTACGGCGGACTTGCTGTATTCGCGGCAGGAGCGACCGGATATTCAGAGAAACTTCTTCCCGCAGGAACGTACGAAGCAGGAAAAAAGGTTATAACGAAATGGGGGCCTGAGGTCAATCACGCCATGACCTACGTAGGATACGACGACAGCGTCAGATTCGATTATAACGGTGACGGCAGATATACGAACGATGTCGATATTAACCGTGACCATGTAGTTGACATGCATGACTGGGAAATCGGCGCGGTGATAGTCGCTAACAGCTGGGGTGATTCGTTCGGCGATTCCGGATTTATATATCAGATGTACAAACTTCTTGCAGATTCGTATGAAAACGGCGGAATTTTCTATTCTTTTGTCGATGTAGTTACTCCACAGATCGTAGATCAGCCGCGATGGTCGGTCGAAGTAAAAATGAAACATGAACAGAGGAACACTTACAGGATAAGTTCAGGTGCTTCGCAGAATATATATTCTTCTTCACCATCAAACACTTACACTTACCCCTTTATGAAAAATCAGGGCGGAACATTTTATCCTCAGGGTATTAAGACCGAAGCGAACAAATATATTGAGTTCGCGATTGACATAACAGGAATAGTCGGGCATATCGATCCTTCAAGGCCGTTCAGATACTATTTCATGCTAGACGAGAACGATGTTTATAATAAATATGACGGAGAAATAATCGATGTCGCGGTAATTGATAATCTGACAGGGCGAAGATATTATAACACATCGGGCAGCACTCCTGTAGTAAATCATGGAAAAACTACCATTTCGGTAATTATAGACGAAAATACATTCGTACCGGAATGTCTGACAGCATATGCAGGCGACGGCATTGTAAAGCTGAACTGGTCGGCACCTGAATTAAGATCCACAGAATTCGAGAGTTTCAGCGTTTACCGTGACGGTTCTCTTTTAGAATCGGGTCTGACAGAATGTTCATATATCGATCAGGATGTTACAAACGGAAATTTATATACATACAAAGTAGCCGCTGTATTCTCGGGAACTTTTACGGGAGAAATAATGTCGTTTCAGGTTCAGGCTATGCCGAATGATCCTTCAGCTCTTCCCTATTTTACCGACTTTGAAGAGGGTGCGGACGGATGGACATTTTCAAATCTTCTTACTACAGGCTGGCTCATAGGAGACACTTCATTCGGTTCAGAATACTGTGATTATACAGGAAACGACACACAGTTCCTTCTTGCCAATCCGGACGGTGCCGGGGACAAAACAGTTGTGATAGATCATGCGGTGTCTCCGTTATTAAATATTAGTTACTACAGCGGTCTGAGCCTCGAATTCGATTATATTCTTAATAACGAATCAGACGAATTCTACTTCTGCGATATTTCTGTAATGTATAGAACCGGCCTTGATCAGGAATGGGTGCTTCTGGAACAGCTTTCAGACGCGGACAGCTGGACACACAAAGCAATTAATATCCCTGTCGAAGCCTCGGCCTCGAACTGCACTCAGATATCTTTCTTTATCGATAACCATTATCAGTGGTCAATGGGCGGGGGAGGTATAGACAACGTTCAATTGAACGGAACTATGAACACCATTGCTCCGGTGATAACTGAATTCGCTCCGGAAAATCCTCAGATATCGCTCAGCACATACGAAAGCGTTCAGTTCTCGGTCACAGCAGAAGATCCTGATACAGGATCTTCCGGACTGCAGTATTTGTGGTACGTCGACGATATATTGGCTCAGTCGGGGAATTCATCGGGGTTCTTATCAGGATTTGAAAAGGCCGGCAGCTATGAAATAAAGGCTGTTGTTACTGACGGCTACAGTGAAGATTCCATGACCTGGACCGTAATGCAGACCGGAACTGATGAGAACGTTCCTCTTACCACCGAACTTTATCAGAACTATCCTAATCCGTTCAATCCCGATACTGTGATACGATTCGATAATTCAAGAGCTTCATCAGTTAAGCTGGTAATATATAACTGCAGCGGACAGAACGTGAGGACGCTTGTTAAAGGAAATCTCGCAGCCGGTAAATATTCTTTTATATGGGACGGAAAGGATTTTAAAGGCGCTTCTCTTTCATCCGGAGTCTATTATTACAGGATAGAAGCTGATTCTTATATAAAAAGCCATAAAATGATGCTTTTTAAATGATAGAACTGAACAGATACATCGAACATACTGTGCTTAAACAAGGAATTACCGAATCCCTCATAAGGGATAATTTCGAGCTTTGCACCGGATATGGACTTCCTGTCTTCGTTATACCGCCGGCAATGGTAAAATTCGCTTCCTCGTTAAGGTTCGACAAAGCCGTATCTATCTGCACGGTCATTGGTTTCCCTCTCGGATATAATACGCACAAAACCAAAATGTACGAGATCTCGGACGCCATCGAGAAAGGCGCGGATCATATCGACCTTGTGATCAATAACAGCATTATTAAAGACGCCGCCTGGGACAGATTTGATGCCGAAATGGCTGAATACAGGAAAGCCTGCAGCGGTAAAATTCTAAAAATAATAGTCGAGACATCCATTATCACCAGAAACGAGCTTGACAGGATTGCTCAGACCCTTGTGAACAACGGGATCGATTATATTAAAACATCTACCGGAATGGTCGGCGACGGTGCGAAACTCGACGACATTAAATTCCTTAAAGAATATTACGGAAATAAGATAAAGATCAAAGCTTCAGGCGGAATTAAAACAAAGGAACAAGTATTAGAGTTCATCGAAGCCGGAGCTGACAAAATAGGCACATCATCAGCAAAACAGATCCTGGAAAATTAATAATTAGTTCATAGATTTACTTAAGTCTAACATACATCCATTTTGAAAGATAAGAATTTATGTGATTTATTTATGCATAACAAACAGGTTCAAAATTCAATACAGTTGCGTCTGTAAAAAAAAATCATTATTATTACTATTGTGTTTAATCTTACAAGAGGAAGGTAGAATATGAAAATTAAATTTATTACCGTATTAATGATGGTTTTTGCAGCGTTGTTGTATTCCGTCACCTCGCATGATCTTTACAATACTGCCTGTAATTTTATTACAGTACACAAATTAAACATAAACGCCTCTCAAAATCATCATGAGCTAATAAATGGCGAAGTTTGCCTTGCTTACGCATATTCTTGCTACCCTACAGGTTTCGTGGTTGTCTGCGCTGATGATAAACTGCCGCCGGTGATCGCATACAGCGACAGGAACGACTTCGATCCTGCCTCTCCGCTCGCATCTCTATTGAAAGCCGACCTCTCGAAACGGCTCGAGAATTATGAGAAAATGGATAGCTCTGAAAAAGAAAAGATAAGTGAAAAATGGGAGTTTTTATCAAATGATAAATCTACTCCTGAATATGAGCAGTGGCCGCCCGAGGGGACGACTTCGACAGGCGGATGGACCGAGACCAGATGGAATCAGGGTGCGCCTTATAATAAATTCTGCCCGATGGATCTTTCCTCCAATTCACGATCATATACAGGCTGTCCTGCTACCGCTATGTCCCAGCTTTTAAATTATCATAAACAACTGAACGGAACACGTTTTCAGTACCGAAAAGACAGGTATTATCACAGTTATACCCAGAATTTTTGGATAGATGATGCCAGCGAGACTTACGGTTTTCTCGATTTTGATCAAACAAATATTTATCTGGACAGCATAGAATCAAAATGGGCTGAAGGCAGGACCATTAATACTGACGATATCGCCGCATTGAACTGGGCCTGCGGTATCGCTACAAAATCGGTTTTTTCAGCATCAGGCTCCGGAACATTCGGCGTTGATCAGGCTTATGACGCTTATAAAAGATTCGGATTTATGAACTGTGTTCTCATGGGCAGCGTATATTCAGATAAGGATATAAAAACTAAAATGGCCGATAACATAAAGGTCGGATTACCTGTGCATCTCGCTACAGTTGACGAAGCATGGTCATCAGGACACAACGTTGTTTGCGACGGATATAATACGGATGATTATTTCAGGCTGAATTTCGGATGGGGCGGCAGCGCTGACGGATGGTACAGCCTGCCCGAGGGGTTCCCCTATTCCCTGACCGTATTTGAAGGGATTGTCGCCGATATAAACCTGCCTACTGGAATTGAAGAATATCCAGCCCTCGCGACCGGCTTTGATCTTTACCAGAACTACCCTAATCCGTTCAACCCGGCGACCGAAATAAAGTTCAGCCTTGCTGTAGACGCTAAAGTGAACCTCTCCGTTTACAACACCAACGGCCAGCTTGTACACACTCTCCTTGACGGTAAGACGGAAAAAGGTTATCATACAGTCAACTTCGATGCCTCAGAACTAAATTCAGGAATGTACCTGTACAGGCTCGATGTTAACGGAAATTTGCAGACAAGAAAAATGATAATGTTGAAATAATATTTCAGTATTTTCTTAAAATTACTTGATTTTAATGCGTTCTGTGCCTATATTGTATATACGTAAAATTTGAAATTAGGAGTAATTATGATAAAAAAATTGGTTAAACACGGAAATAGTTCTGCACTAATTATTGACAAACCTATTATCGAGATGCTGCATATTGACGAAAATACGAATCTTGAATTGTCAACAGACGGAGTCAATATAATTATTTCCCCGGTTAGCGGAATAAACAGAACGAATTTGCTGAAAAATTCCCTCCAGAAGATAAATGAAAAACATATCAATACACTTAAGAAACTTGCAAAATGACCGATCAAGATATACTTTTTCTGACCCTTGCCGAAATAATAGATATTCATCACAACCAGATAGAATTATACGGCGGGATCGAAGGTATCAGAGATATCTCTCTTTTAAGCTCAGCTATTTCTATACCGCAATCAACATTCGACGGATATTTCTTGCACGATGACCTTTTTGAAATGGCTTCAGCTTATATTTATCACCTATGTCAGAACCATCCTTTTGTTGACGGCAATAAAAGAGTTGCTCTGGTCGCCGGCCTTATATTTTTGGATTTCAACGGCATAAGATTAGATGATCCTGATGAAAAACTTTATCCAATGATGATTAAAGTTGCATCTGGAAAAGGCGATAAAGAGTATATTAGTAGCGTTTTAAGAAAGCTGTATAATAGTTAACACTATCTGCTTCTCTGCCTCAAGGCTTCGTAGAGAATAATTGTGGCTGCCTGATTGACATTTAAAGAATCGGCTACGCCTTTCATGGGAATGCTGACTAAAATATCGGCATTCTTTTTCATGGATTCGGATAATCCGAATGCTTCCGATCCTACAACGATCGCTGTTTTCTTTGTAAAATCAGCATCTAAATAAACCGTTTCGCCGTAAGGATCGGCTGAAACTATCTGAAATTTCTTCGATTTTAAATACGCTATCGTATCATCGGTCGATGCTTCGATGATCTTCTTTGAGAATATCGTTCCGGTCGATGCTCTGATGACATTCGGATTTCTGTAATCGGTGATCTTGTCAGCCAGAATTATCGTATCAATCCCAGCCCCGTCCGCCGTTCTGATGAGCGCGCCTAAGTTGCCGGGTTTCTCGACCGATTCGGCTATTAAAATGAATGAACATTCAGGATCAATGTCCTGTAAGTTCAAAGCCTGAAATTCGGCTTTTATGATAATTCCGAAAGGCTGGCTTTTATAAGCTATTTTCTCAAAAACAGCCTTGGTAAGATAAAAGATATTATCCGTTAATTTCGCGATCTCGTTTAAAATATCCTTTTCGTACCTTCCGAAAATCTCTTCGCAGATAAAAACATCTCTGAATTTTATCCCTGCGTCGATCGCCCTTACTATCTCTCTTTCGTCCTCGATAAGAATGTCACAGGCTGAAACTTTACCGTTCTTATCCCTGAATCTGACAAGCTCTTTTATCTTCGGATTCTGAAGGCTACTTATCATTTCTTTCATTTTACATGCCTCTTGCTTTCGTTCCATATCGCGTCAAGCTCTTCAAGAGATCTGTCCTGTAATTTTCCGCCTGATCTTTCGACTTTTTCTTCAATATAATTAAATCTGCCTATGAATTTATTGTTCGCCTTCTGAAGTGCATCCTCCGGATTGACGTTCAGTTTTTTCGCAAGATTGACCATTACGAAAAGAATATCTCCGAGTTCTTCCTCGATATTCTCCGGATCGTTCTTCTTTATACCCTCTTCAAGCTCTGTGATCTCTTCTTTTACTTTTTCTAAGATGTCAACCGAGTTCTGCCACTCGAAACCTACCGCTCCCGCCTTCTGCTGAAGCCTTAATGACCTTAAAAGCGCGTTGAACGATCTGGGAACTCCGTCAAGTATCCTTTTCTTGCCTTCCTTTTCCTTCTTTATTATCTCCCAGTTGTTCTTTACCTGATCGGGAGTTAAAGTTTTCTTTTCACCGAAGATGTGTGGATGACGCAGTTCAAGTTTATCAGAAATGCTTTTCGCCACATCTTCGATATCGAATTCGCCTTTTTCTGAAGCTATCTGCGACTGAAATATTATCTGAAGAAGAAGATCGCCAAGTTCTTTTTTAAGTTCGGACTTATCTTTATCCTCAATAGCCTCAATGACTTCATAAGCCTCTTCAAGAATGTATTTTCTTAAACTTTCATGGGTTTGTTCGAGATCCCACGGACAGCCTTCTTTTTTATCCCTCAGCTTTTTCATAATATTTACAAGTCGCTGCATCTGTTCCATATCAACTCCGTTTAAAAGTTCAAATATACGAAATTGTTAAACAATTATCATTCAAATTCGTATAATATTTGACACTAAAGGTAAAAAAGTGTATTTTACATTTGAAATAAACGGGGAAACTATGAAAAAACTGATTTCGTTCCTTATGATCTTTTCGATCCTGTCCGCATCTTACGCTATCTCCGGACAGAAAATAATATCGAATATAAAGGACAATTATAAAAAGATGAAAACCTTCGAGAGCGACTTTACACAGATACAGATGTGGGAGCTTGCATCGGAGGAAAGCAGGATCACCGGTAAAATTTATATGAATTCGGATGATTCGTTCAGGGTCGAGATGCCTGAAGGAGATTACATAATTAGCAACGGAAAAACGGTATGGAGATATTCGACCGAGAACTCGCAGGTTCTTATCGAAGATGTCAAGAATAACGAGGAATCAATGATACCGGGAAAGCTTTTTTTTGATTTTACCGACAGATACAACCTCAAGGATTATTCCGAAAAGAAAGAGGACGGCAAAGTAATTTATATGCTCGATCTCGAAGCGCCTAAGGGCAAGGACAGATTCATTTACAGGCTTAAAGTAAAAGTGAACTCTGATTTTCTGCCGGTGGAAATAGAAAGCTTCGATCTTGACGAGAACAAGAACGTTTACATTCTTGAAAACATTAAGATCAATACAGAGATCGCTAAAGACAAATTCACATACGTAAAAAAAGATGGAACTGAAGTGATAGATCTGAGAAAGAAAAAATGATAGTTCGTGCGAACTGCAAGCTCAACCTTCACCTGAAAGTAACAGGAAAACTGCCCGACGGATATCACTCTCTGGAGACGATCTTCCAGGAGATACCCTTTTATGATGAGATCGATATAGTCTCGTCTGATAAAGACGTTATACAATTTACTTCTAAAGGAATAAACATACCCGGCAGCGGGAACAATATCTGCGTGAAAGCGGCGGAACTACTCAAAAATAATTTCAATATAAATAAAGGATGCAGGATCACTCTTAAAAAGAACGTTCCCATAGGAGCGGGCCTCGGAGGAGGTTCATCTGATGCCGCGGCTGTCCTTAAAGCACTTAATGTTCTCTGGGGCTTAAACCTTACTGATGAAGAACTTGAAAAACTTGGCCTGAAACTAGGCGCTGATGTACCTTTTTTCATAAAAGGCGGATGCGCATGGGCGGAAGGAAAAGGTGAACTTTTAAAACGCATTGAACCGCTTCTTAAAAACGGGTCTATTTTACTTATATATCCTCACATACACATCAGTACGCCGGATGCATATAAAAAACTGAATTTAAACTTGACAAATTTATCGGGCAATGTTATATTTGCCGAAGTCTCAAAACCGGGTGTGTCCCTGAACGTCATTCGTGCGGGATTCATTAACGATTTTGAGAGTGTGGTGTTCAGAGAATACCCTGAAATAGGTCATATTAAGGAATTATTGCTAAGCGAAGGAGCGGCACTTGCCGCGATGTCGGGCAGCGGATCGTCGGTTTTCGGATTTTTTACGGATGAAAAACGGCTGATCAGAGCTTCCGGGCTGATGGATAAGAACTACTTCGTTCATGCTGTAAAACTATAGCGGAGGACACATTGGAGATTACCGAAATCAGAGTAAATCTAAGGGACGAAGAGAAGCTCAAGGCATTTGTTCACGTAACTTTCGACAATGCTTTTATTATCAGAGGGCTGAAGATAATCCAGGGAAAGGACGGCCTTTTCGTATGTATGCCCAGCCGCAAGCTTCCGGATGGTACCTATAAGGACATCGCTCATCCGATAGTGGATGATTTTAGGATAAAGCTTGAAAAAGAGATCCTTGATAAGTACGCCGAAGAGCTTTCGAACAAAGTTGAGGGCAAAAGCTCCGGCAGTTCCGATCAGGACGAATAATTTCATTGCTGGGGTATCGCCAAGTGGCTAAGGCTCCGGGTTCTGGTTCCGGCATTCGGGGGTTCGAATCCCTCTACCCCTGCTCTTTAAAATATAAACCTTGATGATAAGCATGTAGAGGGGTATCGCCAAGTGGAAAGGCACCGGGTTTTGGTCCCGGCACTCCGGAGGTTCGAATCCTTCTACCCCTGCAAATTTAACAAACCAAGAAAAGAGGCAGCTTAAGATGTCAGAAAAATTAGTAGCGCAATTAAAGAGCGTAGACAGCAAAAGGGTGATCAAAGCAAAAAGAAAAACAGGCCTGATACCCGTTAATCTCTACGGTCCCGGAATAGAGAACAGCCATTCATATTATGTGAATGAGATCGATCTCAACCGCGCGATAAAATCCGGAAAGAAAATTCACGAGATCACATCCGAGATCGGCGATTTTAAAGTCGTTTTAAAAGAGGTTCAGAGACACCCCGTATCATGGAAACTTGTCCACGTCGATATGCTGTCTTTAGCACCCGGTAAAAAAGTCACCGTAAAGATACCTTTAAGGTTCGAAGGTATTCCTTTCGGCGTAAAGAACATGGGCGGCGTTCTGATCGAGAACTCAAGGGAGATAGAAGTTGAAGCTATGGCTGAATTCATTCCCAACGAGATCAAGATCGACGTTTCACCTCTCAAGCTGAAAGACACTATTCACGCCAGAGATATCAAAATGGATAATATCAGGATCGCTTCTCCTGCCGATATGCTTCTCGCAAGAGTCGGAATTACCAGGGCTGCAGTTTCTGACGCCGGCGGATCCGCAGGCGCTGAGCTTGCCGCTCACGTTGAAGGCGCTCCGGCCGCTGCTGCAAAACCGGGTGAAAAAGCCGCCGCTCCTGCTGGTGCCGCAAAACCCGCAGAAAAAGCTGATGCAAAGCATCCTGAAAAAAAGTAGCTGAATTCAAACATCATTGAAATAAAATAGAAGAAACCGTGCAGATAATAATCGGTCTGGGAAATCCGGGAAACAGGTACGCAGATACCTGGCATAACCTCGGATTTATATCGGTCGACCGTTTTGCAGAGAAGCATGGTCTGTTGTTTAAAGCCGGAAAAGGCAAGTTTTATGCCGCGTCCGGCTTTTTCAATTCTGAAAAGATCATTCTTGTAAAACCGACGACCTACATGAACCTCTCAGGTGAGGCGGTCTCGCAGATCATTAATTATTTTGAGGCGGAGACGGGAAGCATTCTGGTAGTCTATGACGATATCAATCTCCCGCTGGGAACTGTCAGGCTGAGAAAATCCGGTTCTGCGGGCGGTCATAACGGATTAAGATCGATAATAGGAACGCTGGACACTCAGGATTTTGCGAGGCTCAGGATTGGATTCAGGACCGATCAGATAAATTCGATCCTTACCAACAATCCCGCTATCCTTCCTGATCTTGTTCTGGCGAAGATACCATCCGCACTTCATGCCGATGTTCTGGAAACGGTCGACAGAAGCGTGGAAGCGATAGAATCGGTTCTTGAGAACGGCATCGACAGAACGATGAACAGGTTCAACGAGAAGAATTCTGAGCAGGAAAAACCGGACAGCGCGGAAAAAGCCGATTAATTTGATTGACTTGAAATAAAAAAAGATTTATATTTGGCGCGTGAAAAATTCTTGCCGGAATGCAATATTTTCGGCCAAAGACCAAAAGAAGGAGGAAAAATGAACAGGTACGAAACGATGGTGATTATTGATCCGGCGCTCGATCAGGAAAAGATCGATTCCGTTATTTCCCGTTATACGGAAATGATAAAAACGGACGGAGAGATAATAACTGTTGACCAGTGGGGTAAAAAAAGGCTTGCATACCCTATCAAAAAGAAGCCTACGGGTTACTATGTTCTTTACAAGTACACTGCCGGAAATAAAGTCCCGCAGAACCTTGTGAACGACATGAACATCAATTCTTCGATCCTCCGCTACATGACCCTCGTAGTGGATAAAAAAGCCCTTAAGCAGGAACAGCTCGATATAGCCGGCGCTGGAAAGTTGCTGAAGGAAGCGGAAGAAAAAGAAAATGCAAAAGTTAACGAGTAACCTGAGGTGATGAAATGATAAAAGAAAAGAAAAAAAGAATCTGCAGATTTTGCGAAGAGAACATAGTTTACATCGATTATAAAAACGATAAGCAGCTCGCAAAATTTACAACCGAACAGGGCAAGATAATTCCGAGAAGGACATCGGGCGTATGCGCCAAGCATCAGAGAATGCTGACAAACGCCATCAAAAGAGCAAGAATAGTAGCCTTAATGCCGTTCGTCGACAACACAGCAAGATAAAAAGGAGCCTAAAATGTTTGTAATATTAAGACAGGATGTTGACAAGGTTGGTAAAGCCGGCGAGGTTATAAAGGTAAAAGACGGTTTCGGAAGAAACTTTCTCATACCCAGAAATTTTGCTTTCCCGGCGACCGACGCCCATATGAACAGATATAAAGAAAGCACAAAATCAAAAGGATATAAAGAAGCTCAGCTTAAGAAATCAGATGTATATCTACAGAAAGCGCTTTCCGACAAAACGGTCGTTATAAAAATGAAAGTCGGCGAAGAAGACAAACTCTTCGGATCCGTAACTTCTCAGAACATAGCAGACGAACTTAAAGCTATGGGCATAGAGATCGATAAAAGAAGAATTCAGCTCGAGGAGAACATCAAGCACCTCGGCGAATTCAAAGTACCGTATAAAGCTCATTCCGAAACAGAGATCAGCATCAGCGTAAACGTTATAGCCGAAGCCTGATAGAAGTATCTTAACCGATATAAAAGCCGGACTGTTCCGGCTTTTTTTTATTTTTATAATTTTATTTGAAAAACACAAAGTAATTTATTACACTTCATTACTGTTAACCACCGGAGAAAGCTATGTACAATATAAGCTTTGAAAGCGAGATCGAGGATGAAGAAAAAGCATCCATTCTGATCGTTGACGATGAAGAACTCATACTTCAGTCGCTTCAGATGATACTCGAAAGATATTTTAATGTTATAAAACTTTCAGATCCGTTAAAAGTCTTCGATGTGCTGAAAAACAATACGATCGATATTCTGATAAGCGACGAGATGATGCCCGGAATGAGAGGCTGCGAACTTGCAGAAAAAGTCCATAACGAATATCCGAATATCTGCAAGATCATACTTAGCGGTAATTCAGACAAAAAGGATATAGTAACCGCAATAAATAAAGGCCATATCTATTCGTTCCTTTTTAAGCCGGTAGACGTAAATCAGCTTCTTCAGGCGGTAAAGCAGGGTCTCGATAATAAACGGATGAAAGAGATGATCGAGGAGCAGAATAAAAATCTGGAGGAAAAGAACAGAAAGCTGCTTGAAGAGGTTCTTAAGAAAAGCACAAAGATTATCGAGATGGAAAAATTCTACGAACTGGGTAAATTTTCGGCATCGATCGTTCACGACCTTAACAGTCCTCTTCAGACACTGATCACGGGATATCAGCTGCTTGAGGACGAGATCCACAACAGCGGCAACAGCAATGATTCTTCCGAGAATATTCTTAAGCTGATCGACAGCAGCCTTACGACAATGGAGAACATGATAAAGAGCATCTCGAACAGGATAAACAACAATCTGTCGGAAAAACCTGTGGATTTCGACCTTAACGAACTAATACGCAAAAACATCAATTATATGCAGCTGAAGTATAACAATATCAGCTCCGTCGATGTAACTTTCATTCCGGGCGAAGAAGTTCCTAAAATGAAAGGAATACCGCTTCACTTCGATCAGATCATAACCAACCTTTTTAAAAATTCATACGACGCGATGGAGAATTCTAACCAGAAAAAGATAGTTGTAAAAACATTTGTGAAAGCTGATAATATCTGCCTTTATCTTCTTGATACCGGCTGCGGAATTAAAGCCGAAGAACTTGATATGATCTTTAACGTCGGATTTTCGACCAAAGAGCACGGCAAAGGTACGGGTCTGGGTCTTGTGATCACAAAGCAGATGGTGAATTCTTATAAAGGCAAGATCAAAGTCGAATCCAAGTTCGGCGAAGGCACAAGCTTTTTAATCTGCTTCCCGATGAAAAAATAAAAATGAAATACAACGACAGTCAGATACAGGCAATTGAGCATTTCAAGGGCCCGTGCCTCGTTCTCGCAGGGGCGGGCAGTGGAAAAACCCGAGTCATCGTAGGCAGGATCGAAAGGCTGATAAACGATCACAGGATCGATCCAAAGAATATCCTCGCAGTAACATTCACAAATAAAGCAGCTCAAGAAATGCGCGAAAGGCTTGCGGCATCTGTAAAAGGGCATGAACTTATGACATGCTCTACTTTTCACGCGCTCGGTGTAAGGCTTATAAAGGAGAATCTTGAGAATCTGGGATATTCGAAAGGATTTTCGATCTACGGATCGGCGGAACAGCACGCGGCCATAAAGAAAGCGATGCATAACCTGAACATTTCAGACGAGATGTTCGATCCTAAGCTGATCAGTTATAAAATATCCTATTTTAAAAACAGGTTCATCAGCCTTGACAACGTTACGGCTATCGATCCGATAACAAGCGTCTCGAAGCGCATTATACCCGAGTACGACAGGATATTAAAAGCGAACAATGCTCTTGACTTTGACGACCTGCTGTTAAAGATGCTCGAACTTTTCAAAGACAAATCTCTGCTTGAAAAATATCAGAACAGGTACAGATTCATCCTGATAGACGAATTTCAGGACACCAATCCCGTTCAGAACAGAATAGTCTTAAAACTCGGTGAAAAGTACGGTAATGTGTTCGTAGTAGGCGATGACGATCAGTCAATTTACGGATTCAGAGGAGCGGATTTCAGAAACATACTCGACTTTGAGAAGCACTGGGACGACTGCAGGATTATTATACTCAACGTAAATTACCGCTCGACACCGACAATACTCAAAGCCGCATCGGCCGTGATCAACAATAACCTGGAAAGAAAAAATAAGCAGGTCGAGACACATTTTAAAGAACATCTCCCCATTGAATATTTTTCCGCGCTTAATGAAAAGCACGAAGCTGATCTTATCTGTGAAAAGATCAAAGAACTGGGGAAAAGATATTCCGATCACGCGGTTCTATTACGCACGAACTATCTTTCGAGAGTGATCGAGGAAGCTTTCAGAACGCACAGGATCCCTTATAAAATCGTCGGCGATTATAAATTCTACGAGCGTAAAGAGATCAGGGACATCCTCGCATATATGAGCATAGTAGTAAATCCGTCCGATGAAGTATCGGTACTGCGCATCATAAACACTCCTAAAAGAGGGATCGGCGAGGATACCGTATTCAAAATATCAAATTATGCCGAACAGAATAAGATCAACTTCTTTCAGGCTTTAAAGAGCTATAAAAAGATCGACACGATAGCATCTTCAAAACATCATAACATAGCGGAATTTTTAGACCTCGTCACCGGGCTTGTAGAGACCGGCGAACAGAAGGATATATACGATACCTGTGTAAAGCTTGTCGATAAAACAGGCTATTTCGCCTTTCTTGAAAAGGAGAATGACAAGAGTATAGAATCAAGAAAAGCGAACGTCGATGAGCTTTTAAATTCCGTAAAAGATTACGCGGCTGAGAACAAAAACGGCACTCTGAACGGATTTTTGGAGAAGATAGCGCTTATTCAGGAAGGAGATGACACCGACAGAGGCGAGCAGGTTATCGTACTTACCGTTCATTCATCGAAAGGGCTGGAATTCGAGAACGTCTTTATAGCCGGATTTGAGGAAGGCATATTCCCGCACAAAAGATCACTGGACGAGGATAATATCGAAGAGGAAAGAAGGCTGTGTTACGTCGCTCTCACAAGGGCTAAAAAAAGACTGTACATATCATCCTGCGTCTCGAGAGTGAAATACGGCGAGGAATCAAAATCTAAACCGTCCCGTTTTTTGAAAGAGATCCCCGATGAACTCTTCCTCTACCCTCCCGCTCAGGCAGGCGAAAAAAGCGCCGAGAACGCAAAATCGAAGATCAGGGAGATGATGGAGAGGCTGAAGGATAAATATAAGAACGAGAAATAAAAAGACAGAATATGAAAGTAATAGCCATAAATGGAAGCCCTAAAGCTGAAGGTAACACATATCACGCTCTGAACATGGTAGGCGCAGAATTACAAGCGGCAGGCATCGAATTCGAGATAATACATGTCGGACACGAAGCTGTCCACGGCTGCATGGCGTGCGGGAAATGCGCGGTCAACAAAGATGAAAAGTGCGTAATAACATCAGACTGCGTGAATGCGGTAATCCAGAAAGTCAAAAACGCAGACGGGATCATACTTGGCTCGCCTGTCTATTATTCCGGGATCGCCGGAACGATGAAAAGCTTTCTCGACAGAATGTTCTACGTATCAGGAGCGAACGGCGGGTTTTTCCGCCATAAAGCCGGGCTTTCGGTATGCGCCGTCCGCAGAAGCGGAGGATCATCGACCTTCGACAGCCTGAACCATTATCTGGCTTATTCCGAAATGATCCTCGCGACCGGCAATTACTGGAATATCATCCACGGCAGAGCTCCCGGTGAAGTTGAAAAGGACGATGAAGGAAAACAGACAATGCGGATGCTCGGTAAAAACATGGCATGGATATTAAAACTCATTGAGAACGGAAAAGGACATGTCGAAGAGCCTGCGAAGGAACAGAAAGTCTTTACGCATTTCATAAGATAATATTTTTCAATTGACAAAGCGTTCCGGATAAATTAAATATCAGACATAAAATACCGGAATTATGAATGTCAAACGAATTAATGGAATACAACCGTTTATTGAGGTTCAAGAACTACAGCCTGAGCACGATCAAAACCTATACAAATTATTTTGAAATGTTCCTGGATCACTTCAAAGGAAAAGAAACAAATATACTTTCAAAAAACGAGATCATGGATTTTCTTCTTAAAGAAAGCGAAAAAGGTTTCTCAGCCGCATATCAGAATCAGCTCGTCAACTCGATAAAATTCTACTACGAAAAAGTCCTCGGCAGACAAAAAGAATTCTACAACCTCCCAAGAGCAAAAAAGCAATTCAAACTCCCCGTCGTCTTCAGCGAAGAGGAAATAGTTCAGCTGTTCGACCAGATTGATAATTTCAAGCACAAATGCATTCTCTATCTAATATACTCAGCCGGGCTCAGGATCATTGAAGCCGCCAACATGAAAATAGCGGACATCGACTCTACCCGGAATCTCATCGTAATAAAAGGTGCCAAGGGGAAAAAAGACAGAAACACTCTTTTATCTCAAACTCTTTTGGAAATGCTCCGTCATTATTATAAACTCTATCAGCCAAAAGAATATCTTTTTGAAGGCGAAACCGGAGGTCAGTATTCGGTCAAAAGCATACAGAACATTTTCAACAAAGCACTCGCTTCATCCGGGATCAAAAAAGAGGCGACGGTACACTCTCTACGGCACAGTTTCGCGACACATCTGCTCGAGCGGGGAACTGACTTAAGATACATTCAGGAACTGCTCGGTCACGAAAGTTCTAAAACGACCGAGATATATACTCACATAACAAAAAAGGGAATGGATAAAATTGCCAGTCCGCTCGACAACCTCGATATACAGTAAAAAAATACGCCACAGAGGCGTTTATTCTCCAAATCCGTGCTACAACGTTGCGGATATACGCCACTATGGCGTATTTCCGCACGTTGT
>ENA-UPTA01000314-UPTA01000314.1-activated-sludge-metagenome-genome-assembly--contig:-NODE-314-length-56869-cov-6.898986_pt1 | contig 56869 bp, 67 predicted proteins | sample MGYA00238184_ERZ773361 | MGnify/ENA primary metagenome ERZ773361 (study PRJEB29100, sample SAMN05720205) | activated sludge metagenome | isolation source: anaerobic digester from wastewater... | reverse complement strand
GCAAATGGCGGGCCATGTCCGTCGAAAAAAGTCTGGATATGATCACCGAGAATGTCCGCCGGTTTCGTCTTAATGGGATCTGGTTGAGGGATGATGAGTTTTATATAGACCGGAAACGGGCGACGGCGATATGCGAAGGGATGATCGCGCGCGATCTGAATATTTGTTTTTACACATCGGGAACACGCGCCGATGTTTTTATGAAAGCGTCGGATTATGATATTGAAGTCTTGAAGCGCGCCGGCGCTTACACGTTAAAATTCGGCGCCGAGTCGGGCTCACAGCGTATCCTGGATCTTATGCACAAGGGGATTACGACCGAACAGGTGCTCCAGTCCAACCAGCGCTGCAAGAAGCACGGGATTATCCCGGCTTTTAGCTTGATGATGGGCTATCCCACGGAAACATTTGAAGACATTCATCAGACCATTGACATGGGGTTCCGCCTGAAAGCCGAAAACCCGGCCGCCCAGATGGAGACTATCGCGATTTACACGCCTTTGCCGGGGACGCCGGATTATCGCTTGGCGTTGGAACACGGCTTGCATCCCCCGGATTCCCTGGAAGCCTGGGCAGATTGGATATTTGATGATTATGATTGGGAGGGCCGGCGGAGCCCCTGGATGACGAAACGGGAGCGTATTTACCTGGGAAATATTTCTTATATGAGCATTTTGTCGAATGCCTTGCTGAACGTGATGGGGAGTTTAAGTGACCGGAGGCTCCGGGCGATGGCGCAGGCCCTGGCCAAGCCGGTGAGTTATTATTACGCGCAAAAATTGCAGAATAAAATGTACCATTTTGCCCCGGACCTGGCCCTGGTCCGGTATCTCCGCCACGAACTTTTTTATAAAAGCGATTTTACTATTAATTAACGGGTCTTGAGTCCATGAAACGTTTCGCCAAACAATGTGTGCTGTATCTCGCGACGGTCATAATCATGATTATGACCGTGCTCGCCATTGTGGCCTGGCATGTTTTCAAATGGGGATACCTGTTGACCCGTTTCTTTAAAACAGCCCGTCCCGCTGCTGTCTGTTGCCGTAAAAGCCCCCTGTCTGCCGAACATAAGCCCAACAAGGTTCCCCAGGAAGAGGAGGCGTCGGCTATGGTTTCGGTGGGGGAGAAAGTTTAGCGGAACGATTTTGCCGGGGCGCGGCCATAAAGTAAAATAGCCCGACACTCACGATGGATGGTCTGGCCGGTTCAGCGGGGTCAGCTTACCCCTTATAAGCAGGAAAAAAGAATTTCTCATTTTTAGGCAGGATTCATCATGACGGCTTTTTTCAACCCGGGCGGCTTTCTCCTGGGGATTGGAAAAGGCTGTTGTTTTTTTGAGGCGTATTTTTCAGACTGCTGAAATAGTCCTTGAACCTTATAATATCTATACATATAATACTTTTCTAAAGTTATAATTTATTTTTAAACAAATAATAAACGATATAAGGGAGGCTGACCATGTCCGTGGGAAAAGTAACCGCTGGTGATTTTGAATCGGAGGTTTTGAAATCGGCAACCCCTGTCCTCGTGGATTTTTGGGCCGAGTGGTGCGGCCCCTGTAAGATGATTGCCCCGGTCCTGGAGGACGTGGCGGAAGAACTGGCCGGGAGACTGAAGGTGCTCAAAGTCAACGTGGATGAATCCCAGGATTTGGCCGGGCAGTTTGGAATTATGTCCATCCCCACCTTGCTGCTTTTTAAAAATGGGAAAGTTGTTAAACAGTTGGTCGGGGCGATGGGCAAGGCCCAGATTGTGAATAAAATTGAAGCGGATCTTTAACGTTTGAGTTCCGTTAGGTTGGGAGGGCGGGAGACATGAAGGAGAGCTGGAATGCTTATTACGTTTTGTAAATCAAAAATAGCGCACGCCAGGATTACTGAATCCGAACTGTACTATGAGGGGAGCATTACCGTGGATGAGGAGTTATTAAAAGCGGTGGATATCCTCCCCGGAGAAAAAGTGGAAGTTTTGAACCTGAATAATGGGGAGCGGCTGGAAACCTACGCGATTGCCGGGCAGGCCGGTTCCGGGCAGATTTGTCTCAACGGCCCGTCCGCGAGAAAAGGGTATGTTGGAGATAAAGTGATTATTTTAAGCTACGCGTTGATGGAAGCCAAGGACGCTAAGAATTACAGGACCAAAGTCATCTATCTGGATGAGAAGAATCATATCCGTAATTAACGGGGGCAATTTATAAACGGGAGGATGAACGTGTTTGATGTGAAGCCGTTGCTGAAGATGCGTTATGGCGGTAATGCGTGCCTGCGCCGGAAAGCAGAGCCGGTAGGCGAGGTCGGCCCTTCGGAGAGACTGCTCATCGAGGCAATGATTGAAAAACTGCATCAGGAAAAGGGTGTTGGCCTGGCGGCCCCGCAGGTTGGTATTAATCAGCAGATTTTTGTCGTGGATATCGGCCTGGGCCCGCTGGTCGTGGTCAATCCGCAGATTCTTAATCGTGCCGGCTCGGAGTGGCAGGAAGAAGGGTGCCTTTCTGTCCCGGGGATCACCGTGAAAGTGAAGAGGCCGAAGGAAATCCGGGTCCGTTATAGGGATGAAAATAATCAGACGGTGGAGCAGGATTTGGCGGATCTTATGGCCAGGGTTTTTTTGCACGAGAACGACCATTTGAACGGGAAGTTGATTGTTGATTACGCGTCCTGGCGGGAAAGGGGTCGTTTGAAAAAGAAACTGGAAAAATTACCGGAAAAAGAAGAATGAACTCATCCCCGGTTTCTGCCCAGCCAGCCCGTTTACCGCCGTGGTTCCGGCAGCCTGTCCCGGAACCCGGGAAAATATCTTATCTTAAAGAAATTTTGCAGCGGCATCGTCTTCATACGGTCTGTGAAAGTGCGCATTGTCCTAATATGGGGGTGTGCTGGGGGCAAGGCGCCGCGACGTTTATGATTTTAGGGGAGCGTTGCACGCGGGACTGCCGGTTTTGTGCGGTTCACAAGGGGCCGCCGGAGGCCGTTTCCCCGGAGGAGCCGTTCCGGCTGGCGGAAGCCGTAAAACATTTGGGGTTGCGTTACGTGGTTATCACGTCGGTCACCCGCGATGATCTTCCTGATGGCGGGGCCGGGCATTTTAGCCGGACGGTTTCAGCCATCAGGACCGCTTGCCCGGGGGTGCTCGTTGAACTTTTGATCCCTGATTTCGGCGGCAGGCGGGCGGATTTGGAAACAGTGGTGCAGAGTGCGCCGGATGTGCTTGGTCATAATCTTGAAACGGTCGCACGGCTTTATACTCAGGTCAGGCCGCGTGCCGATTATGCCCGGTCATTGAATATTTTACGCTATGCCAGGCAATTATCCCCGGCCCTGGCTATTAAGTCCGGAATTATGGTCGGAATGGGGGAAAGCCGGGCGGAATTATCTGCGGTGTTTAAGGATTTGGCCCTGGCCGGGTGTGATATCCTCACCCTCGGCCAATACCTGGCACCCCGTCGGGACGGTTTTTATGTCCCGGTCGCGCGTTTTGTGGAGCCGGGAGAATTTTTGCGCCTTAAAAAGGAGGCCCGGGACAGCGGGATCAAAACCGTTCAGAGCGCACCTCTGGCCCGGAGTTCGTTTTTAGCGGAAGAATCTTTTCACGATCATTGTGCCCGGCGGGTGGCGGCCGCCCCGGCCTGATACAGAAAGGTTAATACCTATGGTGTCGCAGGAAAAGATAAAAAATTTACTGGTGGTCGTCAGCCGTTATGTGATCAGTGGTTTGCTGCTGATTTATCTTTATAACCAGATTGACGTGGAAAAGACCGCCGCGATCATCCAGTCCGCTGACGTCGGGTATATGCTGTTGGCTTTTTTTATATTTATTCTGATCAACGGCATGATTCTGGTCCGCTGGATTGTTTATGTGCGGGCGTTTCAGATTGAAGTTTCTTGGATGCGCCTGACCCGTTTCTTCTCTTTGGGATTATTCGGGAATTTGTTCCTGCCCAGCGCTATCGGAGGGGACGTGATCAAAACCATGGGGCTTTGCCATAAAAGAGGGGGGAAAGCGAAAGTGGTGGCTTCGGTTGTCCTGGACCGGTTGAGCGGGTTTGCGTCGATGGTCATAGTCTCTACGCTTGCGTATATCGCGGGGTACCGCCTTCTTAAAGAAGCGTCCCTTTTAACGATCATTCTGGCCACGGCCGGTGTCTCCGGGGCGGCGGCTTTTATCCTTTCCAACGAGCGGATTTATTCGTATTGCTGCCGCGTGTTTCAGGTTTTCCCCAGGTTGCAGCGGGGGCTGATGAACATGCATTACGATATCGTTCTTCTTAAGGACCGCTACAGAACGAATTTAAAGGCTGTTTTCCTCTCCTCCATCGCCCAGACATCCCTGTCTTTTGTCTGGTTCCTTCTGGCTAAAAGCCTTCACCAGGATATCCCCTTGATTTATTTTCTCGTTTTTGTTCCCTTTACCTGTTTCGCTTCGACATTTCCTTCTGTAGGGGGGTTGGGGGCCAGGGAAGCCGCGGCGGTTTACCTGTTCGCGAAGGTGGGGGTGGAGCCGGGTATTTCGATGAGCATCAGCTTATTGAACTATTTGCTGATGGTCCTCGGGGGGGTGTTAGGGGGAGCGCTCTATGTTTTAATGAAAGATCCTGTTGCCGATGCTCCTGCGGTGACTCCTCATATAAGTTAGCAGCGTTTGACGATGCGCGGCGTTTCAGCCGGCGTGGGGCTGGAATTGTTTAAAAGGCGGCCGTCAAAAGGCCGGGAAATATTTTTTATCCGCCTTCGCAGAAAACCGCGGGTATGGCCGTGGATGAAGGCGAGAGGTTAACAAGGGTTTGCTTCGGGGATGTTCGCATGCATGTTAAGACGGCCGCTCATCCCGCGAAGCGAAAGGTTAACAGAGATGAGGCTCATGGGCGAGGGGCTCCGTAATGGCGTTACATTTTATCCTGGACGGATACAATATTATTAAAAACAACGAGAGTCTGGCCGAGTTGCCGTTGGAAACCGGACGCCAGAAATTGATCGCCATCCTGGAAACCCGGAGGCCGCAGGGGAGCGCGCGCAACAGAGTCACGGTTGTTTTTGACGGGCAGCCCGGCGTGGGGCCGTTTCAGCATCCCGGGCCGGTGAAGGTTGTCTTTTCCTGCGGGCAATCGGCGGATGAAAAGATTAAACATATGGTTGGTCATTCCGGGAACAGGAAGTCAATGGTTGTGGTAACCGACGACCGGGCTATTCGGTATTACGTCCGTTCGTTAGGCGCGGAGGTGCTGGGCGTCCGTGATTTCTGGCACGCCCGGCTTAACCCCCAGCCGCCACGCCATCAGTCCCCCCGGAATCCGGGCAAGAGCATTTCTCGGGTTCAGGAAATAAAGATTACGGATGAGCTCAGCCGGATATGGCTGAAGCCGCGTCAACGGGACCATGATTCTTAAAAGCATCCATAAATTGTTTGAGTTCCTGATTGAGATCGGAAACGCCTTGTTTTTTCTGGGAGAGGTGCTGGCCTCTATTTTGACCGGCCGTGTCCGCTGGGGCGAACTTCTGAAGCAGATTTATGAACAGGGCATTCAGTCGATTGTGATTGTCGGGATGACGTCTTTCGCCTGCGGGGCTGTCCTGGCCCTGCAGGGGTACGTTATGTTGAACCGGTTCGGGACCAAGGAATATGTAGCTCATCTGGTGGTGCTTTCGCTGGTGCGGGAACTCAGCCCGGTCTTCACGTCATTTATTTTTTCAGGGAAAGCCGGGGCGCGGATGGCGGCGGAACTGGGGACGATGAACGTCAATGACCAGATCCTTGCGACCAGGACGATGGGCGTTGATCCGGTGGCGTATCTTGTCCTCCCCCGTATGCTGGCCAGCATGCTCGTTCTTCCGCTTCTGGTTGTGTTTTCGGAAGTGATCGGGATCGCTGGCGGTTATATGATCGGGGTCTGTGACGCCAATATCCCGAGTTCAACTTATATCCATCAGACTCTGCGGGCCGTCCATTTCGTGGATTTTTTCAGCGGGTTTATCAAAACAGTATTTTTTTCCGTGATTGTGTCCTGGGTGTGCTGTTACCAGGGCTACCGAACAACGGGGGGGTCCTTGGGCGTGGGGCGGTATACGACACGGGCCGTGGCCTACTCTTATATGTTCGTCGTCCTTTCCAATACGGTTTTAACAAAGATTATTTTGGCCTTTTGGGGCTGACAAAGGAGGGATGTCCGGTGAGAAAAATGTATTGTATGTTAGGCTGCGGTTTTATCCTGCTGGTGGGCGGTGCGGGGTGTTCTTCGAGCGTCCAGGGGAACACCGGACAGTTGCCGATTTATGGCGTGCCGGCGCAGGAGGCGGAGTGGATCCTGGCCGGCGAGCCGATGGAATTTGAGGATGAGTTGTGGTATCCCGAGGACGCCATTGATGTTTTGCTGGATTCAGAAGTGATCCTTCTGGGGGAATGTCAGGGGGTGCAGATTTTTGTCGATAAAGTCGACGTCCGGCCTTACCGGGCGCTTTACACAAAATTCGGGAAGAATAAATTCAGGATATTTAAAAAACGGATCTCGGATGATTAAGGTCGAACATCTTTTCAAGGCTTTTAAAGAACAGCCCGTGCTGCAGGACGTGTCCTTTGAGCTCGCGGCGGGGGAGATCCTTGTCATTTTGGGGGAAAGCGGCTCCGGTAAAAGCGTCCTGCTCAAGCACCTGATCGGCATCCTCAAGCCGGACCGGGGGACGGTCCAGATCGAAGGCAAAGACATTGTGCCGCTATCGGAAAGAAAACTGCTGGGGATCCGGAAACATATTGGGTATTTATTTCAGGACGGGGCTTTGTATGATTTTATGACGGTTTATGAAAATGTCGCGTTCCCCTTAAAGGAACACACATCGCTGAAGCGCCGCGAGATGGTGGAAAAGGTGACGAAAATTCTGGCCCAGGTCGGGTTGTCCGGCGCCTTGGCGAAATATCCGTCGGAGTTGAGCGGCGGGATGAGGAAGAGGGCGGCCCTGGCCCGGGCGGTTATTTTGGATTCCAAGATACTGTTGTGTGATGAACCGACCTCGGGGCTGGACCCTATTAAGAGCCGGGAAATTTCCGATTTAATTTATGGCATTTGCCGGGACTTGAAATGCACAACGATTGTGACTTCGCATGACATGGAAAATTCTTTGCGGATTGCCGACCGGCTGATTTTATTGCGGAAGGGGCGCATCGTCGCCCGGGGGACCCCGGATGACATGAAAGCGTCCCAGGATGCGTTCATTCAAGAATTTTTGACTTGATATTGCCAGACCTGCTCCAAGATGTTAATTTAACCTTCGGGAGGGGATGATGGAGAATAATTATATATTCAGGAAACTCGCGGCGGCCGTTTTTTTCCTGGTGGGCATTGGGTTGATCGTGGGTGTCGTTTTTATGATCGGGCTTGATAAAGGGCTCACGGAACAGCGGTTCGAAATGACGGTGCTTTTCCGGAGGATTGGGGGGCTGGTCGAAGGGGCTCCGGTGCGGGTTTCGGGCGTCACCGTGGGGACTGTGTCCCAAATCGATTTCCTGGAGGAAGAGATTGAAGGCCGGGGGGTCCGGGTGCGCCTGAGTCTGTATAAACGTTACGAGAAGCAGCTGCGCAAAGGCGTCCGGTTTGCCGTTATTACCGAAGGGGTTTTGGGAGAGAAGGTCATGGAGATTACGACCCATCCGCATTATTTCCGGGAAGACCTGACGAGACCGATTATTGGAGTTGATCCTCTGGATGTTCAGGATCTGGCGGAAACTTTTAGCGCGGCGGCGGGATCCCTGCTTGAAACTTCCCAGAAGATCGACATGATCACGCAGGATGTCCGTGATTTTTCCGTAACCGTCCGTCGGCTGCTGAACCGGATTGAGCAGCGCATCATTGACGGGAATTTGTTTAAGATTTTTTAAGCGGGGGCTGTTTTTTCGCAGGATAACGAATCACGCCATTGATGAAACCAGGATAAGGAAGGGGTAAAAAAGGATGTTTGTTCTTGGGAATTTTATTTATGCCGTAGCGCAGATTCTTAATATGGCTTTGTCGTTTTTAATGTTTCTCATCTTTGTGCGGGCTTTGATCAGCTGGGTGAATCCCGACCCGTTTAACCCTATCGTACGGTTCCTTGTTCAGACGACGGAACCCATTCTGATGCCTATCCGGCGGCTTCTGCCGGGTTCCCTGATGATCGATATTTCACCGATGATTGCGCTTTTACTGGCGATATTCCTGCAGTCTTTTGTCGTTCAGACGCTGGTGGATATCGCGGTGAGGATGAAAATGTAGTTTTTTCTTTAGCGCTTGCAAAAGGCCTTTTTTTAGAGTATAAAGGGCGAGTATTAATATTTATAAGCCGCGTTGTGTAAAAAGGAGTTTTTGATGTTTGACAAGATGAAACAGCTCATGGAAGCGAAGAAACAGGTCGATAAAATTAAGCGGGAACTGGACGTCATGTGCGTGGATGTGGAGGAAGTTAAGGGGATCCGAATTACGGTCACGGGCTCCCAGACTTTTCGCTCAATTGAAATCGATGAAAATTTGCTGACAAGCGGGAATAAAGCCAGGATTGAGTCTGATCTGACGCGTTCAGTGAACGCTGCCGTGAAAAAAGCGCAGAGTCTTGCCGCGCAGAAGATGGCGTCGCTGATGCCCGGGATGTGACGGTGGAGGGATTCCGCCGGATTTTTAGAATTAAAACGGACAACTTTTTGAAACTTGAATGAGGAAGGGAACCAAAGGAGGAGACAATGCCTTACGAAAAATCTCTGGACGTTGAGACTTTTAAAGAGATGAAGGAGTTTGGGGATACGCGCATCAGCATCGGCGTGTTTTCTTATAATGGCGGGACTAAAAAACTGCAATTGTCCAGGGAATCGCGGGCGCAGAATGACGAGTGGCGTTTCCAGAAGTTAGGCCGTTTGACGAAAGAGGAGGCCCAGGAAATTATCCCGGTGATGATGAAGGCCGTGGAAAACATGTAGGTTTTTCTGCGGCTGCGCGGGTTTGACGCCGGCCGGGGGTTCGGATTGCGGAATGGCCCTTGAATCTAAAGGCGGAAGTCAGAAGGGGTGGTTATGTCTCAGGAAGTGTATTTGACCAAAGCGGGGTATGAAAAAATGATCCAGGAACTGGATCATTTGAAGAATGTGGAGAGGCGAAGGATTTCTCAGGCGATTGGAGAAGCCCGCTTGCAGGGAGATTTATCGGAGAACGCTGAATACGATGCGGCTAAGGATGCCCAGGCGCACTGTGAAGCCCGTATCGCGGAGCTGGAATCCAAACTGGCGAACGTCAGGATTATCGAGTCTCAGAATATCTCCGCTGATAAAGTGTATATCGGCGCCGTTGTGACCCTCCGGGATATGGAGTCAGAGGAGGAATTGCAGTATATGATGGTGTCTCCGGAAGAAGCCAATTATGAGGAAAACAAACTTTCCATTTTCTCCCCGATTGGGAAGGGGTTGCTCGGCAAAGGGCAGGGAGAAGAACTGGCTATTCAGGTCCCGGCCGGGACGCTTAAATATAAAATTTTGAAAATCGAACGTCCTTAAGCATTTAAAAGGCACCGTTGTTTCTTGGACGTGTGCCTCTTTAAGCGGCGCTGGTTTTCAGGGAAAACATGGGCAGGAAGATTTCTTCCTGCCTTTTTTATTCCCGGAAAAATTTGAAGAGACCGGATTCTGGCGGGGGGCTTTCCGGCAAACGCTTTAATCGTTCAGGCGGGCTCGTCCGGTCTTGTGTCGGGCTCTTTTAAAGATAAAGGCCAGAAAATCCAGAGCAAAAACGCAGGCAGAAGCGTGAATAGAATCCGGTGAAGGGAAACTTGCAGCCACCAGCCGATTTCAAAATACGTATTTACATAATAATACGTCAGGACGCTGGAGAGATATATGAGAAGAACTCCGGGGAAGAAGCGGTACTGTTTTCCGAAACAGGCTTTGGACTGCAGGAATAATCCGGCCAGAATAAAAATCCATATCCCCCTCCATTTTAAGCTTTTTAATTCCATAAGCAGAAAGGCGCTGATCATTTTCAGCCGGTCCAGAGAGGCCGGATGATCCCAGGAGGAGAGCCCGTTTATAAACGTTTGGTTCCCGGGAGAATAAAAAACGTTAAAAATGACCGTGGGCATCATGGCTAAACAGAAACTTGCGATCCAGATTCCCTGGGCCCGCCGTGGGGGGGCAGAGCCGGGACGGCCGGCTCCCGGAAGCATTTTTTTCATCATGACGGTTAAAAGGAAGGCTTGCAGGGCGAGCAATGTCCCTTCCGGCTTAGAAAAGGCGAGTATGCCTAAAAACACGCCGAACAATACGTTATATCCCTGGTCGTTGCTGTGCGCCAGGCCTTTGCGCTGGCAGGACAGGGCGGCCGTCAGATAAAAGGAGAAAAGGATATCCGCATATTGGCTGGTTGCCAGTGTAATAAAAAACGGGTGAGTCAGCAGAAGCAGGGCGGGTAAAAGAGAAAGCAGCTGTTTTTTCCCCAAAGAATATAAGAGGCCCCAGAGCAGAAACGCGGTTAATCCGGTAAAAATGATAGCGGTTAGAAACGGCGTCCCTGGAGAGGCGGTTTCCTGGAACGTCCAGCCCCAGACATTTATAAGCGGCAGGAGCAGCGGATAATGAGGGCTGGTCTGCCAGAGGGACGGCTGCAGCATGTTTTTCCAGTGGTTCCCGCCGAGGAACAGGAATTTCGCTTTGATGTTCCAGACTTGCCAGGCGTCCCATCCGCCCAATGGATAAAATTGTCCGAAATGCCAGGCGACGGTCAGGAAAAAGCCCAGGACCAGAACCGCTAACATCATGTCAAAAACAGTCTTCTTGTCAAACCTGGGGAGCGGTCGGGGGTTTTTATTATAGAAATACAGGAGGGATAACAGCAGGGCCACGTGACAGCCTATAAGATAAGTTTTATGAAATTGTTGGAGGAACAGGAAGCTGGTCCAGGCCAGACCAGCGCTGACCCCCAGCCCCAACCCAACGGACATGGCGGCCTGCCAGGGGAGATCTTCCGGTCTGCGGGAGGGTAGAATCAGGTTGAGGAGACAGAAGCCGCAAATGGCGGAAATGATAAAGGGCATCAGCGTAAGCAGGTTCATAATTTAAAAAGCCGTTTCCATACTCTGGGGATTTCGGACCAGGACGATGCCGAATTGGTTCTTGCGCAGGGGCTGAAAACGAAATTTTTTGATCATAGCCCAGGCGATTTCCGGGCGAGAGCAGTCCAGAAGGATGTATTTATGCCCGGAAAAGTTTGTGTCCAGAATGACCGGCGCCAGTATGAATTGAGCCTGAGCGAATTGCATGGCGTTTGGCTGGGCCTGGAGGTCTTTATCCGTTAGATAACCGATGGTTTCCGCGTTTTCGAGAATGTCCTGCAGGCCTGAAAACTGGAGCCCCAGAAATAGGTAGGGAGACTCCTGCCGTTTCCGGCGCATTTGAGTATACTCTTGATAATAGCGGGTGATATTGACGGCAAGCATTCCCACGGCGGCCGTTAAAATCAGCGCGGAAGCATATCGTTTTTTTGTGTGCCGGGATATTGTTTTTATGGCCATGATGGGTTTGGGGGTCCCTTCTCGGTTGCAAGAGTTTCTTTCCCCTTCGGATGTGTGTTCCAAAGTCGGATTATTCCGCGAAGCGAATTGTCAAGAGAGACCACGCGCCCATGGGCGTGTGGCTCCATTTATGATTATTCTAATATAAAGAAGGGTATTTTCAACCCTTGACTCTAAAAAACATTACCTTGTTTTTAAGCGGTGAAAAGTAAAATAGCGCTTCCCCTGTCAGAAGAGACCTTGTATAATAAAAAAAATTTCAGGTCGGGGCGGGTCCCGGCCTGGACAGATAGAGGGCTCTTAAAGAGGAGGATATTTTGGTTACTCTCGGAGTTATCGGGTGCGGACATTGGGGCCCGAATCATATTCGTATTTTCAACAGTTTGCCGGATTCCCAGGTCAAGCGCTGTGCGGATTTAAGCGAGGAGCGGCGCAGAGCGGTGCAGGGGGCTTACCCGGATATTATCGTTTCCGGGGATTACCGGGATATCTTAAGCGACGCGGCTATAGACGCGGTCTGCGTGTCTTCTCCCACGAATACGCATTATGCCATGACCCGGGAGGCGCTTGAGGCGGGGAAGCACGTTTTTTGCGAAAAGCCATTGACCCTGCGTCCTGAGGAAAGCCTGGAATTAAAGGCGTTGGCGTCGGAAAAGCATAAAATATTAATGGTCGGGCACGTCTTTGTTTTTAATAAGGGGATCACGTATCTCAAAGGACTCATCGCTTCCGGGGAATTGGGCACGATTCAATATGCCCATTCGGAACGCACGAACCTCGGCCCTTTCCGGTATGACGTTAACGCGCTATGGGACCTGGCGCCCCATGACGTGTCTATTTTTAACTATCTTTTTGACAGCTCTCCTGTCAATGTGTCGGCCCGCGGGCATAAATGCCTCGGCCCCACTTTAGAAGATTTGGCGTTCGCCGCCCTGGAATATCCCCGGAATATCCTGGTGAACATCCATGTCAGCTGGCTTGACCCCCGCAAGGTCCGGCAGATCACGATTGTCGGAGATAAAAAAATGGTGATCTGGGACGACCTGGATCAGACAGGACCGATTAAGCTGTACGATAAGCACGTCGAGAGAACGGCCACGTTTTATGAAACGTACGGCGAATTTCAACTGCTCTCCCGGGAAGGGAGCATCACGATCCCCCACATAGGGGTTCAGGAACCTTTAAAAGTCCAGGGGCAATATTTCATTGACCGGGTGCGAAAAGGGGAAAACCCGGATATCGCTGACGCCGCCAAAGGGTATGATGTCGTTAAAACGCTTTGTGCCGTGCAGCAGTCGATGAATCAGAATGGCGCTCCTGTCATGATCGAGGCCCGCTAGGCATGGGACAACCGGTTTTTCATCATCCTTCTGCGCTGGTCAGCCCTCGGGCGAGGATAGGGGAAGGCACCCGCATCTGGGCTTTCGCCAATATCCAGGACGGCGCCATTATAGGGGCGCAGTGTAATATCTGCGACGGGTGTTATATCGAAAAAGGAGCGGTGATCGGGAATCATGTGACCTTGAAGAACGGGGTCAATGTTTTTGACGGCATTACGATCGGCGATGATGTTTTTTGCGGCGCGCATACCGCTTTTATCAATGACCGGAATCCGCGCAGCCACCGCGATGATCCGTGGAGGCTCGAACGCACGACAGTTCAACGGGGCGCCACGATCGGCAGTAATTCCACGATCCTGTGCGGGATTACAATCGGAGAGTACGCTTTTATCGGAGCGGGGAGCGTTGTCACCCGGGACATCCCGGCTTACGGACTGTTTTTCGGCAACCCGGCGGAGCCTCACGGGTACATGTGCCGCTGCGGACGGAAATTGAATGAGGGATACCGGTGCGGCCACTGCCAGAGGCAGTACGAGTTGTCAGATACAGGCCTGGCGCCTTTAGGCCGCTGATCTTTTCAACCCTTCAAATAAGAGATATTGATTTCACAACGTGATGAGCCGTATTTTAATCTGTCCCGTCGCCTTTAATGAGGACATTAAATTAAGGAACGCTATCGAACGGTTTTTGCGCAGCCCGGGCCGGGATGCGTATGATTATTTGATCGTTGATGATGCCTCCACGGACGGGACAACGGCGATGATCGCCTCTTTTTCGGACCGGGGGGTGAAAACAATCCGGCATCCTTCCCGGCGGGGAGTGGGGGCCGCGATCAGGACGGCCATCCGGTATGCCGAGGCCGAAGGATACGATATCCTCGTTATTATGGCCGGGAACGATAAAGACAACCCGGAGGAGATCCCGCAGCTCCTTGAGCCGGTTTTGAACGGCCGGGTGGATCTGGTGCAGGGCTCGAGGTATCTGGCGGGGAAACGCATCGGGGGGGACATGCCGCTGTACCGGAAATGGGCCACCCGTTTGCACCCGTTGCTTTTTTCCCTGATGACCGGCAAAAAGATGACGGATACGACCAATGGCTTCCGGGCCATGCGGGTGAATCTTTTCCGGGACCAGCGGATTCTGCTCGATCAGGCCTGGCTGGACCATTACGAGCTGGAACCTTATATTTTATACAAGGCGGTGACCCTCGGGTACCGGGTTGCGGAAGTGGGGGTTAGCAAAATTTATCCGGCCAAGAAACTTGGATATACCAAAATGAAACCTATTACAGGTTGGTGGAGCATCCTCCGGCCGTTGTTTTATTTGTGGCTGGGAATCAGAAAGTAGGGGAAGGAGCGGGTTATGAAAAAATGCCCCCGTTGCCAGCTCGTATATCATATGGACGAACGGGCCCGGTGTCTATATTGTGATACTCTTCTGATAACGACGGACCGTCAGGAAGAGGGCAAGAAGCCTCCGGCCTATTTGATGACGGGATTCAGTATCGCCCAGGGCATCGTCCGCAAAATTTTTATCGGCCTGGCGTCGGAGGACCATGCCCGGACGCAGTTCCTGATCGGGAATTATTTTAAAATCAGGACGTTCAGTTTTATGTACACGTTCAGCCGCAACGAATATAAAATGGGCCGCACGTATAAACGCGCGCTGATTCAACCGCTGTCCGTGTATTCTTTCTTCCTGCTTCCCTGGGTGGTGTATAATATCCTGGACACGATTTTATTCCGTCTCACTCACAACGCTTATTGTGAAAAGTGCCAGTGCAAGTTTATCCGGTACGCCGGCCAGAAAGAACACAACCCGGATGAGTGCGAGTATAACCGTGAATACACGGCGGTGGTCAATGACATCGTTTCCGGCCGGATTACGGAAACAGAATCCAATTTAAAATGGCTTGCGGGGAAGAAGATCCACGCCGGGAAAAAAAGCGCTTACCGGGATCTGTGCGTCGGGGAAAAAGGTTGGCAGCCTGTTTTGGATGTGATGTGCATCTGGTTTTCAATTTGTCTTCTTGTCATCACGCTTGTCATTGGGCTTCTCCCGAAGGCCGTTAAGATGGCCACCGGCGTCAGCGGAGACATGGAATCGATCTATGACGATGAAAATACAAAATAGTGTCTGGAGGAACCGGGCCCGGTTTTGGGTGGCTGCGGCGGCTCTGGCCGCCGCCCTGGCCGGCTGCGCTTCCTCGGAAACCGCGCCTCGGGATATCCTTGACCCGGGCTATCTGATGTATCAGCGTGAGGCCGATGATCTGGACCGGGACTATTTGAATAAAAAGATGACTTACGCGGAATATAAAGAGCGCAGACAGCAGTTGGATGCCCGTTATCGTCGGACAACCGTTGGCGCGCCGTATTCTTATTAATTCCGGGACGGGGAAATATCCCATGCGCCTTTATGGAAAAAATCCGGTATTAGAGCGGCTCAAGAGCAATCCTCAAAGTATCCGCAGGATTACCCTGCAGGAGGGGCATCCGGATGCGGGTTATTTTTACAAGAAGGGGCGGCAGTGGGGGATTCCGGTTGTTGTCGTTCCTAAAAGCAAGATGTTAAAACTGGCCAGGAACGTGAATTCCCAGGGCGTCATTTTTGAAGTCGAGGATTTTTCTTACACGCCGTTTGATGACGCTTTAGTTTGGGCGCAAAAGAAGAAAGCGGCGATGATTTTTTTAGATGAGCTGACGGACCCTCAGAATCTGGGGGGCATGATGAGGACCCTGGCCTGTCTGGGCGACTTTGTGATCGTGATTCCCACGCATAAGTCCGTGGCGGTGACGGAAGCGGTGTTGCGGGTTGCCTGCGGCGGGGATAATTATGTGAAGGTGTCTAAGGTCAGCAACTTGGGGCAGGCGATCCGACACTCGCGGGACGAGGGCTATTGGATCGGCGGCACGGTGGTGCAGGGCGGGACGGGCCTGTCCGAGGTCGTTTTCCCGGAATTGTGCGGCCTTGTGGTTGGGTCAGAACAAAAAGGCGTCCGTTCGGTATTGTTAAAACTAGTGGGTCAGGAAGTAACGATCCCCATGGCCCAGCCGCGGCTGTCTATGAACGTCGCGCATGCGGTTACGGTTATGGCTTATGAGATCATCAGGCAGAAAGGGCGGCGGGCATGAAAGGGAAAAAACGGGAGGACACTGGGAAGACGGCAGCGGAGCAGGCCTTGGATTTTTTCGCGGAAGCCGGTTTGCTGAAACGGATTAAGCGCACGGGTTGGTGGGTGGCCGGCATTGACGACCCGGAATCGGTTGCCGAGCACTCCTTCCGCACGGCGGTGATCGGGTATTACCTGGCGTATTGGGAAGACGTTGATCCTTTTAAAGTGGTCACCATGTCTTTGTTTAATGATATCCATGAAGCCCGGATCAATGATTTGCATAAGATGGGGCATTACTATATTGATTTTAAGCTCGCGGAGCAGAAAGTTTTTAAAGACCAGGTCGCGGGATTGGACGCCCGGGTTAAGGGGGCGCTGGAACGCATGCGGGCGGAGTATGACAAACAGATGTCGCCGGAGAGCCTGGTGGCCAGGGACGCCGATATCCTGGAATGCCTGATCCAGGCGAAGGAATATTATGACAATGGATATTGTGCCGCCAGATTATTTTTTAAATCGGCTCCGAAATTTTTGAGAACAAAGAGCGCCCGGAAGCTCTGGGGACAGATCCGGCGATGGGACAGCAGCCGGTGGTGGCAGGCTGTCGTGAAATTTGAGCGTTAGAGAACGTGGGCGACATTAAGCGGCAAGCGCCGGCTGGGCCGGGAAATGTTGAAGTCCCGGATGTCCGGGAAAAAAACATGATAACTCTTGGTTGCGGGGTGTGTCTGCGTGTAGAATAATATTTAAACAGAAAAGCCGTTCCCCGCGGCCTAAGGAGAACTATGGAGCGCATTGGATTGGCCGCCAGCAAGGTGGCGAAAGGGAATTTGGTCGTATATAACCTTATCGTGATTCTTCTTTCTTTTTTATACTGTTCCCTGATGTTCCTTATCGCCGGAGCTACGATCTTGTTTTCGCTTATTGTTCTGGGGTATATCGTGAGTGGACTTCTGCCCCAGGATTACGGACAGGACTGGTGGGCGGTGATTCGTCTTTGCATGTTGTTATTGACGGGGATAGTGGCGATCGTGAATTTATACGCTGTGGGACGGAATTTTAAATTTAAAAGGGAATGAAACAAAACAGTCTTTTTGTCCCTTCTCCGAGACGTTTTTAAACTTTATGACAGAAAATCAATTGGCATTTTACGAACTGGTGGAACATCTGGACCTGGGGGCCTTTCGTCTCAAACCTGGCCTGCGGGAGAAATTTTTATTTGTGAACGCCGCCTTTGCGGGCATGCTCTCGTATGCGCCGGCAGAGCTTTTGCGGGAGGACCTGTCCGGTATTTTTATTGAGCGCAGGAAAATCCGCGCGGCTTACCGCAAGGTTGTCGAATCCGGCACCTTCATGATCGAAGAGATCGGCCTCCGGAGGAAAACAGGCGCGTCTCTTGTCGTGTCTCTGCTGCTTGTGGCGGTTGTGGATGCCCGGAAGCGCTTGAAGTATATTGATGGGATTGTGAAAAATATCAGCACCTTGAAACACGCCGAACAACGGCAGCAGGAGTCCAAAGAGCTTTTTGAAAGCGTTTTTAATAATTCAGCGGCGGCGATCATCGTGATGGACCGGGAAGCGAGAATCCTGGCCTGGAATCCGTTTGCTGAAAAGATGCTGGGTATGGACAAGCGGGATTTATTTAACAAGCCGTTCCCGGAATTATTCCCGGCCAAACAATGGCAAAAGTTATCCGCTTTGCCGATCTGGGACAAAGAAGCGGCCTCGGAAATCGAAGCGCAGATCCATAATAAGGACGGCGCGGACATTGATATTAATATGTTTATTTCCTATTTTAATGACTCGTCCGGAGGAAGGATGGGATCTGTCGCCCTGATCCTGGACGTGAGCCGTCAGAAAACCGCAGAAAGGCGCATCCGGGAATCGGAGAATAAAATCCGGATTATTTTGGATAATTCGGCGGCAGCCATTACCATGACAGACGCGCAGGAACGGATTGTATCCTGGAATAAGTTCACGGAAGAGATGTTGGGGAAAACACGCGAGGAACTTTATTTGAAACCGGTCAGCTCTCTGTACCCACCGGCGGAGTGGGAGAAGATCCGGGGCGCCCGTATTCGTGAAAAAGGGGCCATGCACCATCTGGAAACAAAAGTGCTTGGCCACGATGCAAGCGTGATCGACGTGGATTTGTCGGTGACTATTATCAAGGATAGCAACGGGGAGATCACCGGATCGGTTGGGATTATGCAGGACATTACGCGGCAGAAAAAAATTCATCAAGAGCTTCTGCGCGCCAAGATTATGGCGGAGGAAGCGAATAGCGCGAAAAGCATGTTTTTAGCCAACATGTCTCATGAAGTCAGGACCCCCATGAATACGATCATGGGGATGCTGGATCTTACCCTGGACACCCCGCTGACCGACGAACAGAGGGAGAATCTTACGACGATTAAGAGCGCTGCGGATATCCTTCTGAGTTTGCTGAATGATATCCTGGACCTGTCCCGGGTGGAGGCGGGCAAGCTGCAGTTGGAGCGTATTGAACTGAATATCGAAAATATTATCCGGAGCGTATGCACGGGGCTTTCCGTTTTAGCCCGGAAAAAGGATCTTGCCTTGGTGTGGGATGTGGATCCCGGCGTCCCGGGAATTTTGATCGGTGACCCGATCCGCCTGCGCCAGATTTTGGTGAACCTGATCAACAACGCGATCAAATTCGCTTTCCGGGGCGAAATTAAAACGAAAGTCACGATCCTGGCTTTGGACGACAAGATGTGTGAATTGCAGTTTTCGGTGGCCGACCAGGGGATCGGGATCGCCCAGGATAAACTTCAGTCCATTTTCGAGGTCTTTTCTCAGGCGGATACCTCCACGACCAGGAAATTCGGCGGTACGGGGCTGGGGCTGGCGATCTCCAGCCGGTTGGTCGATTTGATGGGAGGGCGGATATGGGTGGAAAGCGAAGAGTATAAAGGCAGCACGTTTTGGTTTACCGCTAAATTCATGGTCGCGGCACCGCAGCCGGCGCCGCCGGTCGAAGCCGCGCCGTTGGCGGACGCTATGTCCCCGCCGCCGGCTGCCGGACTGGAGCCGGGGCATTTGCGCATTCTGCTGGCGGAAGATAATATCGTGAATCAAAAAATTGCGGTCAGAATGCTTGAGAAACGGGGCTGGACAGTCCAAACCGCTGACAACGGGAAACAAGTGTTAGAGCGGTTGGACGAGGAAGAATTTGATGTTATACTGATGGATGCTCAAATGCCTTTAATGGACGGGTATGAGGCGACGAAGAGGATTCGCGAGAGGGAAGCTGGCACGGAGGCGCATATCCCGATTATTGCTTTGACGGCGCGGGCCATGAGCGGGGATCGCAAACGGTGTATGCTGGCGGGGATGGACGGATATGTGACGAAACCGATTGACCGGGAAAAGTTGTTTGAGACCATTTTAGGTTTGTTTAATATTCCAACCAATCAAAGGAAAGGTCAATGAAAAAAAATGTTATTGATATGGATGATGTGATGGAACGTGTCCAGGATGACAGGGAACTGCTCATGGAGTTGCTGGATATTTTTCAGAATGATTATAAGATGAAAAGGAAGTTGTTTGACCAATATTGGGCCGCTCAAGACGCCGCCCAGCTCCGTGACCTGGCCCATTCCCTGAAAGGGGCGGCCGGGAATATATCGGCGGTCCAGATGTTTGCCACGTGCAAAGACCTCGAAAAGATGGCGAGTGATAACGTCTTCGACGGCATGGAAAAGTTATTTAAACTTCTGGATACTCAATTTGCGGATTTGCAGGCCTGTATCGAGGAATTGAAAGCGCAGTAACAGAAACCAATGTTTTGAACCTGCGGCCCCGCCAGGGGCCCTAACGGGATGATTGTCATTTTTATGAAACGTCATATCCTTCCCATAATAATTATGCTGGTTGTGTTAGGGGGAATTTTTTTCTTCCTTGTCCATTCCACATGGTTTTTTAACTATTTCGGGCCCGCTTATATTAAACGGCAGCTGAAAGACTATACCTTAGAAACGTTTCATGTCAAAAGCCAGAAATTCAGTTTTCCGGAAACATTTATCCTGCAGGATGTGCGCGTGGTGCTTATCAAGGAAGACAAGCCCTGTGAGATGACGGTGAAAGAAATAACCCTTTATGAGTTTTTTACCTATTTAAAGAAAAAAGAAAATATTAAGCTTGTCGTGAAAGGTTTAAGTCTTAAATATGACCGGCTGGGCGTAGAGAATATCAATATCAAAGGCCTGCTTTTTTTCCAGGGGCGCCATTTTTCCCAGGTGAACGGCATTTTTGCCGGACAGCGCGCCGCCATATCCCCGTATCATGTGGAGAATTTTGAGGGGCAATTGCGGGGGGCGCGCAACAAGATTCAGTTGACGGATTTGGTGGCGGAGGCTTACGGGGGCATGGTTAAAGGTCAGGTTGTCCTGGAGTATAATCCGCAGTTGAATTATATTTTCTGGCTGGAGCTCAGCAATTTCAAGCCGGAGCTTTTAAAAGAGACCCGGCAGCCCTTATTCACCCAACTCCGGGGAGATATCAGCGGCGCGATGCGTCTTATCTGGGTGGCGAAGCAGGTGAACCTGCTGGCGGTTAACTTGCAGTTTAACAGAGGCGGAGTGATTCTCCCCGGCCTTGTTGAGAAAATACTGGCTTGGGGTGGAAATGCGGCGGCAAAGACCCAATTGAGTTCGATGCGGGCTTCTGACGGCAGCCTTAAAGTTGACCAGGGGAAAATGAGATTACAGAATGCCGATGAATACCGCTTCAGTCTGGAGTATTCTTTGGTTGATGAAGGGCAAGGGTTTAAACTCAGAGAACAGCAGGAGATCCCGGTCCCGGGAGGCATTTCCCGCTTGCTTTTTCCCGAAGAGGAAAATAATCCCTTGGCCGAAGATGAACTGCTGCCATAAAGAACCTCGGAAGCGTGGTCGAACACATTGGGACCTCCTGTTTTGAATTCTACTGTTCATCATTTTCAGAAATTTATTCCTGCCTTTTTAGCGGTTGTCCTGATCCTGCTGGGCGGCCTCAATTTTTCTCAGACATTTTCGTATCCGTTTGTTCACGATGATTTGGTTTTCATCCGGAATAATCCGGATATTGCCCGATGGGATAACTGGCGGGACATTTTTGCCTCCCGTTCGCCTCGAGGCATTGTGAACGCGTATTATCGGCCCGGGCTGGATGTGTTATACCGCCTTCAATATATGTTTTTTAAATTTAATGCCGGGGCGTATCACGGGTTTAACGTTGTTTTGCATATTTTCAACGGTCTGCTTGTGTTTTATGTGTTCCTGCGGATTTTGTCCGGATACGGGGAAGCCTTGGGCCGGGTGGGCCGCCGGAGGAAGGACCCGGAGGATGAAGGGCCTTGGATGGTTGTCTCTCCGTCTCTGTGGGTGGCCTGGAGCGCCGCTGTTATTTTCGTGATTCATCCTGTGCAGACGGAATCGGTCGCGTGTGTGGCCGGAGTTTCTAACCTTCTGCTTGTGTTTTTATGTCTTCTGTGCTTTATCCTGTTTTTGCGGTTAAGCGAAGGAGGGGCCTGCCGCCGGAAGGGTCGGGCGGCAGACCTGTTGCTTTTGGGCGGGCTTTTTGCCGTGGCCCTGAGCGTGAAAGAACAGGCGGTCATCTTGCCTTTTTTATTTTTAGCTTACTTGCTGACCGTTGGACGGACACGGCAGAAATCCCGGCGGCTGTCCGTTTTGGCCGTCTTGTTTCTTATGGCCCTGGTGGCGGGGTATTTCCTGTCCCGGAAAATTTTATTAGGACAGCCGGTCACGCCTTTTTGGGCTTATCATCATGAATTGCTGTTACGGTTGAAAGCTGTTCCCCGGACCCTCCTGGTTTATTTGCGGATTCTGTTTGTCCCGGCTGGGCTGCATTATTACCGGAGTTTGGATATTTTGGCGCCTGACGCCGGGGCGAGTCTTCTTCTTGTTTTGGCCGGGGCTGTTATGCTGGCGGGGGGGCGGATTTTACCGGCCGCGTTAAGGCCGTATTATCAGTTTGGCCTGCTTTGGTTTGCGGTGACCTTAGTGCCGATGCTGAATATTATCCCGTTGATTCACGAATATTCATACATCGCGCTGTTTGAACATTTTTTGTATTGGCCTCTGCCAGGGCTTTCTCTGGCGGTTCTGGTTGTTGTGACATACCTCATGGAAACCCGGGTGCCACCGGAACGTTATAAAACCGCCCGGGCGGGTTTTATTTTAAGCGTGATTTTCATTTTAACCTTTATCACTCTGAGGCAGACCCGGGTTTGGCGGGATGAGGTCCCTTTGTTCGAGCAGGTGGTCAGGCATGAACAGAATTTGGCCAGGGGCCGCCTTTTGTTAGGGAAAGCGTATTTCTTTAACGGCCGGATCGATGACGCCCTCCGGGAATTTACCCGGGCGCTTCATATTTTGGATGGGTACCTGGAGCGGGTCAGGGATGCGGGCCCCCGGGAGGTTTATCTTTCTTTTAAGAAGGAGGCTCTTTTTAACATGGCCCAGTGTTTTGAGAAGAAGGGGGCGTGGGCCCAGGCGGTTCAATATTATCAAGCCGCCTTGCAAATTACCCCGAATGATAGTATGATTTTAAATAATTTAGGAGCCGTATTCCTGCAGAGCCATCGGATCGAGGAAGCGGAACAGTGGTTGACGGCCGCGGTAACAGCGAATCCTGCTGATTTAATGGCCAAGACCAATTTGGCGTTATGTTATATTTTTTTAGGGAAAGAAACGCAAGCCAGGGAATTGCTCGAGGGGGTGTTGTCCACCGACCCCGGGTTTTCTCCCGCCCGCGATAATTTGAATATGTTCATCCGCAATCAGGGTTTTTAACCGGGGGGCCGGGGGTGTCCGGCGGCCGCGGGATTAGAAAAACGAAGAGGCCTATATGCTGCCGTTAACAATGGAACAGGTTGTTCTTCTGGGGCTGGTGATGGTTTTTCTCCTGTTGGGGTTTCTTGTGTTAATACCCACGACCCCGCGAGGAAGCCAGCGTAAAAAATTTACTTATAAAGTCCGGGAAGAGGAAGTGAAGGATTGGCAGGCGGTGAGCCTGAAACTGGAGCGGGTGATCCGTTCTTTGAAACATCAGATGGCCCAGATGCAGAAAGAGCAGAAAATACTGGAGCGGGATGTGGTTGTTCAGAAAGAGAAATACGCGAAACTGCAAAGCAAGATTGCGCAGGAACGGGGATGGCAGAGCAAGAACAGAGTGATATGGAGAAGAGAAACCAGGAGGTGATCCGGCTGCGGGACGATTTGCATAACGCCGAACAACAGCTGACCCAGGAGCACGCCGAGAGATTAAGGCTTCAGCGGGAACAAAAAGAGCTGTCCGGGACCCTTGCTGCGGCCCAGGCCCAGATCAAGGGGCTGGAGACCCAGGGCATAAAGTATAAAGCCCAGCTTGATGCTTATCGCAGCGAGATTTTGGGGTTGCGGTCTGAAAATCAGCAGCTTTCCCAGAAGCATAATGAGGAAACCTGGGTGGCCAAAAGTGAGTATAGCAAGCTTAAAAAAGATTATGAGGTTCTGGAACACGAGTTAAAGAAATATAAACCGCCGGCCAACGGATAATTTAGGCTGAAGGGACCTTGGGAAAAACGCTATGTTCGCTGACCGCACATCTTGGGGCATGGATTTGAATGAGTTGACCGTCGCGCTTGACCGGAAGAGGCAGGCCGGCACCGTTATCCTTGATTTGACGGAATCCAACCCGACACGTTGCGGCTTTCTTTTCCCAGAGGAGAAAATCCTGCAGGCGCTTTGTGTCCCCGGGAATTTATTATATCAGCCCGCTCCCCAGGGGCTGCTGGCGGCCAGAGAGACTCTGAGCCTGTCTTGGCTTAAAAGAGGCCTGGTTGTGCGGCCGGAAAACATTTTTCTCACGGCTTCCACGTCGGAAGCTTACTCCTTTCTCTTCCGCCTGCTGGCTAATCCGGGGGAAACTCTTTTGTTCCCTCAGCCCAGTTATCCGCTGTTCCAGTTCCTCGCGGATATTCTGGATGTGCGCCTGGAGCCGTATCCGCTGCTTTATGACGGGCGACGCTGGCGCATGGATTTCAACACGTTGGCCCGGAAGGTGTCTTCGCGGACCCGGGCGGTGGTTTGCGTGAATCCCAATAATCCTACCGGTAATTATGTCAAGAAGGATGAGCTGGCGGCGCTGGATGACCTGTGCCGCCGGAATGATATGGCTCTTATTTCTGATGAGGTGTTTTACGATTACGGTTTTGAGCGAGCCGGGAGTGTCAGCCTGCTTGGTCACCGGGACACGCTTACCTTTACTCTCGGGGGATTGTCCAAAGACCTGGGCCTGCCGCAGATGAAACTGTCCTGGATTATTCTTGATGGCCCGGACGGCCAGGTTCGGGAGGCCCGTCAGCGTCTGGAGGTGATTGCCGACACGTATTTGTCGGTGAATACCCCGGTTCAGAATGCGCTGGGGGCCTGGTTGGAGTTGAAACCGGATATTCAAACGCAGATTATGGAGAGGCTCAATGCCAACCGGGTCTATTTGGAAACGGCGGCTCAAGCGGCCGGCTGGGGCGTTTATCACACAGAAGGGGGATGGTACGGGGTGCTCAGGCTTCCTCCGGGGAGCAGGGAAGAGGAGTGGGTCATGGCCTTGCTGGAACGGGAGAATGTTTTTACGCACCCTGGATATTTTTTTGATTTCACGGAAGAGCCGGTCCTGGTCCTTAGTTTCTTGACGGTCCCGGAATGTTTTCGCGCGGGGGTGGACAGGATCTTAGCCTTGGTTGCGCCCGGTGGCCGTGTATGAGCGGGGATGCTTCGCCGTGAAAGTGATGATAAGAATAAAAAAGTTTTTCCGTTCCCGCGGATTCATCCTTGGGGCCGCCGGCATAGTCTGGCTGATTTACTCCTGCCAGCATTTGCCCATCCGGTTTTCGTTCCCGCTTTATGGCCGGGCATCCTGGTATTCCAGAGAATCGCCGGGGATTAACGAGAGGACAGCGAATAATGAGAAATTTGACGATCAGGCCATGACCTGCGCCCTGTGGAGCGTCCGGTTTAATCAGAAAGTGAAGGTGACAAATTTGAAGAACGGGAAGTCCGTTATCGTCCGCGTGAACGACCGCGGGCCGGCCCGCCGTTTTGTCCGGCAGGGCCGGGTGATTGACCTGACAAAAGCGGCTTTTGACAGAATTGCGTCTTTAAAACAAGGGCTCATCAGCGTGCGGGTGGATCTGGTTCGGGAATGAAAAGTTTTGGATTCAAAGACTGGAAGCGTTTGTCAATATAAGGAACCCGTTACAAGGAGAAGAGACGTGGGAGCAAGACCGGATTGGGACAGCTACTTTATGAAACTGGCCATGCTGGCTTCGGAACGCGCCACCTGCCCGCGCATGCATTGCGGCTGCGTGCTGGTGAAAAATAAAAACGTTATTGCCACGGGGTATAATGGATCGATTCCCGGCGATGATCATTGCGAAGACGTGGGATGCCTGATCGTTGATCATCATTGCGTGAGGACCAATCACGCCGAAATGAACGCGATCACGCAGGCGGCTAAATGGGGGCATCCCGTGGATGGGGCCACGGCTTATGTGACGAACATGCCCTGCACAACCTGCGCCAAGGCGCTGATAGCCGCCGGCATCAAACGCGTGGTGGTTTTTTCCGATTATCATGATACCCTGGCCACGGAGTTTTTTGCGAAGGCGAAGGTGACCATTGATAAAATCCCCATGCCGTCCAGAGAAATTGAGTACGACCTTAAGAATTATTCCTCAGCCAGGCCTTTATAGGGGCGGGCAGGGCGGCAGGCATCTCCGGGAGGATAAGCGATATTGCCGTTGCAAAGGCTTATGGTTCGCGATAAGATTGATGTGCTTGAGACTTAAGCGAAAGAGAAATTTTCCCCGTGGAAGGAGAGAAGGAGATTATGAACGCCCCTAAAATACTGATTGCCGATGATGATCCGGACGTTTTGCGCGTTATGGAAAAAAGAATCAAAGCGGCAGGCTATCAGGTGGTCAAGGCTAAAGACGGCCTGGATGCCTGGGCGAAAATCTGTTGTGAACACCCGGATGTCATTCTTCTGGATCTCATCATGCCGGAGTTGGATGGTTTTGGGGTTTTGGAGAAACTTCGCGCCCGGCCCGCGGGAAAAAAATGGCAGCCGGTCATCATTGTGTCTGCGCGAGGGGAACTTGAAGATATGAAGAAGGGCTTTTCTCTGGAAGCGGATCATTATATTATGAAGCCCTGTCAGATGGAGGATGTGCTTAAGGCCATTACGCTCATGCTGAATCTCCTGCCGCAGCGAAAACAGCCATCGGAATGGGAGTCGTGATTTTAAGGAGTTGCCGGACCTATGTTTCGCGTTGTCCTGTATCCATTATTATTTGTCTTGGGGGCTGTTGTTTACGTCCGTTTCTTGGAACGGTCGACGGTTTTTCAGCCCAACAAGATCGTCCTTTCCACGCCCCACGAGGTGGGGATTGACTATGAGGATGTGTATTTCCCCGCTGCGGACAACAGCCGCTTGCACGGCTGGTTTGTCCCGTCGGCACGTCCTCAGGACGCCCCGCTTGTGATTTTTTTACACGGGAACGCCGGGAATATCGGAGACCGTCTGGAAAAGATTTTGATGTTCCATAACCTGGGATGCAGCCTTTTTATTTTTGACTATCGGGGGTACGGCAATAGTGAAGGGGCCCCCACGGAAGAAAGGATGTACGAGGATGTCCAGGCGGCGTATGACATTGTTTTGGCCCGCCAGGATATCCGCCGGGATAAAGTCATTGTTTACGGCGCGTCCCTGGGAGGCGTTGCGGCGGTTGATTTGGCCACCCGCCGTGAGGTGGACGCCCTGATCCTGGACTCGACGTTCACTTCCGCCGTGGATATGGGAAAGATTATGTTTCCGGTCATCCCGTCTTTCCTCCTGAATGTCAAGCTGGATTCCGTGAGTAAGATTCAATCCTGCCGTATGCCCAAGTTATTTATTCACAGCGTAGAGGACAGAACCGTTCCGTTTGCTTTGGGGCAGAAACTTTTCGAAGTAGCCCCGGACCCCAAAGCGTTTCTGAAAATAACGGGTGGGCACAATGACGGGCATGTTGTTTCGGCCCGGACCTATGTCGGCGGGATGACCGCGTTTCTGCGGCAATACGGTTTTTTAAAATTTTGATAGGGATCCCCCACGCGGATAAGCGTGGCTCCAATGCATAATCCGCTTCGCGGAATGCTTGGCCGTCTTGATATACGTGCGAACATCCTGGGAGCAGAAAATTTTGTTAACCTCTCGCATGGATCCGCGGGCATGGCTGTGGTTTTCTGTCAGGGCGGATCCATGAACCGAAAGCATTGCGTTATGAGTGATTTTTTGACTGTCAAGGGGAAGGATATTGTCCGGAAAAATAAAAAGGTCCGGTTGCGGGGTGTGAACCTGGGCGGATGGTTGATGATGGAAGGATATATTTTGCATTCCCTAAACCGGCCGGTCTGTATTTTAAAAAATAGACTGAAGAAAGCCCTGGGCCCCCGGCCGGCCCGCGAACTGGAAGCCGCGTTTCACGCGAATTTTATCACCGAGGATGATTTCCGGAAGATATCGGGATTGGGGTGGAATTGCGTGCGCGTGCCGTTCCATCACGCGCTCATTGAACACGAGCCTTACCGCTATGACGCCCAGGGGGTGGCATGGCTGGACCGGGTGATCGCCTGGGCGCAACAGTTCCGGTTGTGGGTGATTTTGGACCTGCACGCGGCCTGCGGGTCGCAGAATCATGACTGGCATTCAGACAGCCGGGGCAAGGCCGGATTATGGAGCCAGCCATCCTGCCTGCGGCGGACAAGGGCCCTGTGGGCATTTTTGGCGGATCGTTACCGGGAGGAGCCCGCGGTCGCCGGGTATGACATTTTAAACGAAGCGGTCGTGGCGGATTCTCGTCGTCTCAGCGGGCTTTACCGGGATATTATCCGGGAGATACGGCAAGCGGATCCCCGTCATATTATTTTTGCCGAAGGAAATTCCTGGGCCACGGATCTCTCTTGTCTGGACGCGGTGGACGACGCCCAGTTGGTTTACAGCGTGCACGCTTACGAGCCGTTAGATTTCACCTTTAATTTCGTCCCGTGTTTGCGTTATCCCGTGAAGGGGAGGACGGGACTTTTTGCAAAAGCGTCTTTGCGCCGCCTTTTGTCCCGGCACCGCGATTTCGCGAAATCGCGGCAGCGCCCGCTTTTTGTCGGCGAGTTCGGGGTCAATTACCGCGATGGCCTCTACGGCGAAGCCCGGTGGCTGGACGATATCCTGGATATTTTTTATGAATTTGACTTTCACTGGACGTATTGGACTTATAAGGCGGTTAAGAACTCTGCTTTCCCCGACGGGATGTTCAGTTATTACGGGAACCCGGCCTGGGTGAGGAGGGAAGGCCCGCTTTTGGGTTGGGATAATTATGTCGCAACCTGGCCGCGGCACAGGGAGGCCATGATCCGCTCCTGGCAGACGCGGGAATTTAAACCCAATCAGAAGTTGGTCGCGATCATGAAAAAGGCTGTGCGCCGCTCATGAAAATTTTAAGCGTATCCAATCCCCATATTAAAAATTTATTAGCATTAAGAAAGCCCCGGCCCCGGGGAGAACAGGGGCTCGCGGTGGTGGATGGCGTTCAGGAGATTACCCGGGCGCTGGAGGCCGGCGTTCCGTTCCAGGAGGTCTTTTCCGGCCTTAACGCGGCCTCGCCACATCTCCTGGGTCTGTTAGCGGCCCGGCGTGTTCCTGTTTACGAGGTGTCGGACCGGGTTATGGAACGGATTGCCTTCGGCTCCCGGAACGAAGGCCTCGTAGCGGTTTGCGCTCCCCGGCCCTGGACCCTGGAAGCTCTTCCTTGCCGTGCCCGCGCTTTGTACGTGGTTGTGGAGCAAGTGGAAAAGCCGGGGAATCTGGGGGCTATTATCCGGACGTGCGATGCGGCGGGGGTAGACGGGGTGATCACCTGCGATACCCGGACCGACATGTATAATCCGAATTGCATCCGGGCCAGCCTGGGCTGCGTATTCTCGTTGCCGGTAGTCAAAGCGGCTCCGGAACAGGTCCATCGGTTTTTTAAATCCCGGGGAGTCAAAATTATCGCCACGACTCCAACGGCGGAAAAAACATATTATGATGCGGACTTAACGTCGAATCTTGCTGTTATCGTGGGGAGTGAACATGAAGGGCTGGGGCCGTTCTGGCTTGAGCGCGCCCATGAAACCGTGCGTATTCCTATGAAGGGGCAGGGGGATTCCCTGAATGTTTCTGTTTCCTGCGCGGTTATAATTTACGAGGCCTGCCGGCAAAAAAGGCATCGGGCCGATGAGCCGCCGGCCCGGAGGGAGAGAGCATGACAAAGCGTTCCACGGAACAACGCGGGGGCGACGGGCTCCGGCTGCAGGTTTATATTTCCCAGGCCGGTGTCGCGTCCCGCCGGCAGGCGATGGTGTTGATTCAGGACGGGCATGTTTCTGTCAATGGGCAGCCGGTGACGGAACCGTCGATCCGGGTGAGCGGGAGGGATGATGTGCGGGTGGACGGCAACAGGGTTGTGCCGCCGGCGTTTCAATATATTATGATGCATAAACCGGCCGGATACGTTACGACGCGCATGGATCCTCATGCCAAGAAAACAATTTATGACCTGTTGCCGCCAGCGTTTTTTCAACTTAAGCCGGTGGGACGTCTTGATAAAGATACGGAAGGCCTTTTGTTGTTAACAAATGATGGTAAAACTATTCAAAAATTAACGCATCCAAGGTATAATGTTAATAAAACTTATATTCTTAGACTTCAAGGTGTTTTAAAACCCGAGGACCGTAAACGGATTGAGCGCGGGCTGTTTATTGAGGGCCGCAAAACAGCCCCGGCCAGGGTGGAACATGTTCACAGTCAGGGGTTGGAAACACAGTTGGCGCTCACAATCCACGAAGGCCGGAAACGGCAGATTAGAAATATGATGGCCCATCTGGGCTACAAGGTTCTGGCCCTGAAAAGGGTGCGTCAGGGGCCGGTGAAATTGGGGGGGCTGCCGACGGGGGCGTTCCGGTTGTTAACCGAGCAGGAAGTTCGGGAGTTAAAAACGGGTTAGGGACGGTGATGAAGAAAATTATCATATTCTGGATTGTGTTCGCGGCCGTGAACGGAATGCTGGCGACGCGGGGAGATGCGCAGCGTTCCAAAGAGTATATGGCGGAAGCCGTGAGCCGGTGCGAAGATTTTAAGCGCCAGGTGAAGAATGATATTTATATCCCGCAGGCCATGCTGAATGAGAAAGAGAACTGCATTATCCGGGAGTTCTCGATGGTCGTTAAAGAAGACCATCAGGATGTCCTGGATACTTACGTGGCGAACGATATAGAGGTGTGCGTTAAAGAATCCATCACAAAAGAGCGGACATTCAAGCTCGAGATATTTCAGGGGTGTATCGCCAAGAGAGTTGAGGAATTGGTCAAGAGGATTAATGGCGCCTGCGAAGATGTCCCGAAGTATCTTAAAGTCGGCATGGGGAAGCAGGGTTGTGAAGAGGCCCTGATTCTCCTGGTCGCCGAAGAATATAAAAAACTTATTAATCCGGACCCGCCGAAATGGCTGCAGGCCTACATGGCCTTGAAGCAGATCCTGAAACCGATTTTGCCGTGGGCTTTCTATGTCTCCCTGCTGGTGATCCTGATTTATTTCGCGGACCTTTTCTGGCATGAGAAATACCGCTGGATTCAGATGGCGGTTGTCACGATGCTGTACAGCGCGATGTTAGTTTTGAATGTTTTTAAGGATTTTTATCCGGGTCCTATGATCAATATTGTGCTGATAGGAATTATTATTTTATGGAACCACCGCCCCCCGAAGAAAGAAAAGGACTTGGGGGTCGATCTCGAGACCGCTTTGAAATATTATGATCGCGATCACAAATCTGACAAAGAACCTCACTCAGAGGACGCTGTTTAAAAGTGTTAGTTTGAGCATTTTTCCGCAGGAACGCATCGGGCTCACCGGACCGAATGGGGCCGGGAAAACGACTTTGTTTTCGATTATTCTCGGCGAGACAGAGTCATCCGGGGGGGCCGTTCAGATGCAGAAGAACCTTAAAATCGGGCACCTCCCCCAGGAAGCCCGGTTTCATTCTGACCGGACGGTGCTGGAAGAAGTGACATCCGGGGATATGTATATCCGCCAATTGCTTCAGGAAAAACATTATTATGAAGAGACGAATAAAGCGGACCAGGCGCGTTATGGGGATATCTTGGAAGAACTGGAGCAGCTGGGTATTTATGAGATAGAGCATAAAGCCGAGGCGGTTTTATCCGGCCTGGGCTTCACCGTTCAGGATTTTCATAAACCGGTCGTCCAGCTCAGCGGCGGCTGGCAGATGCGCACGCTTTTGGCGAAGCTGCTGGTTTATCAATATGATGTCTTGTTGCTGGACGAGCCGACAAATTACCTTGACCTGCCGGCCACCCTGTGGCTCAAAGATTTCCTGAAGGCGTATCCAGGGACGTTTATCCTAATTTCGCACGACAAGGTTTTTCTTAATGAGGTGACAAATTATACGATTGTCCTGGACGGCGGTACGTTGACCAAGGTCAAGGGGAATTATGAAGCCTATGAAATGCAGAAAGAGGTTAACCTCCGAAGCCTGGAGAAACGGCAAAAGGTGATTGAAAAAAGGAAACAGCAACTGGAGCACTTTGCGCAGCGGTTTCATGCCCAGCCCAACCGGGCGGCTGCCGTGAAAAACAAGAGAAAGATGATTGAACGGCTGGAGAATATAGAGCTGCCTCCGGAGAAAAAAAGCATTAAGGATTTTGCTTTCCCCACGGTTCAGTCGAGCGGCTACTCGGTGATCCGTTGTGAGCACGTAGGCAAGGATTACGGCGAAAAAACAGTGTACCGGGATTTGAATTTTGAAATATTACGGAAACAGAAAGTATGCCTCGTGGGGCCCAATGGAGCCGGGAAATCCACCTTGTTAAAAATGCTGGCCGGGATTTTCCCCCCGGACCGGGGGAAGATTATGCTGGGGCATCAGGTTCAGCGCGGTTATTTTTCCCAGACCCGGCTGGATGTCCTGAATCCCGGGCGGTCTGTCCTCGACGAATTGGCCTCCGCCGCGGAAGGGACTTACCCGGCCACGCAAATGCGGACCCTGCTCGGGCTTTTTAACTTTCACGGAGAAGATGTTTTTAAGCCGGTCCAGGTGCTTTCCGGTGGGGAGAAAAGCCGGCTGATCCTGGCCAAACTGCTGATCCGGCCGCCTAATTTTATCCTTCTTGACGAACCGACCACGCATCTGGATATTGACGGAGTGGAAGCGTTGATAAAGGCGTTTCAACAGTATGAAGGGACTTTGTGTTTCATCAGCCACGACCTTTTTTTTGTGGAACAGATCGCTGACTCGATCGTCGAGGTCAGCCAGGGGCAGATAAAAAGTTATCCCGGAGGGTTGGGGTATTATCTGGACAAGAAGAAAGCCGGCGAAACTTTAATACAGAAGAGCGAGGCGAAGGCCCATCAGGAAACCCAGGCGGCTCAAGAGGAGAAAAAAAAGGCGAAAGGGGAAGAATATACTAAATTGAAAGAAGCCCGGCGCCTTCATCAGCAGGCCTTGAAGCGGATGAATGAGATTAAAAGCCAGATTAAATATCTGCACCAGCAAATGAAAGATCTGGAAAAAGAAAGCTATGTGAAGTCACGGCTGCTGTCCAATGCTTACGGGAAAGATCCGGATCTTATAAAAGAGTGCGGGCAGCGATTGAAGCAGATTCCGAAAATATTAAGGGAGCTGGAATCGGAGATTAAAAGGCTGACGGAAGAGAAGGACCATATCAGTAAATGAGACCCTGGCCTGGAGTTGAGGCCTTGGTGTCGGCGGGAGGGGATGATCATGAGAGCGGGAGCGATCCGCGGGGTTTGCCTTTTTTTTGTCGCGGGCCTGGTTTTGCCCGGGTGCGCTAAGCTGGCCCATTTGAGGGAGCTGTTGACGCTGCAGGCGTATTCTGATAATAATGAGGAGAAAACGCGGTTTATCGAAAACGCGGATAAGCGTTTTGAGGCGCTTGTTCAAGAACTGAAAGCCGGCCGGCTTGCCCGGACCATGCAGCAGGAGGATATCCGCCGGGTTTACGGGGCACCGATTTATGACAAGATCATCGCCGGGGAATCCGGGGAGGCCCGGACGCTGTGGATGTATCGCCGCCAGACTGATTATGCGGGAAAGGAAAAAGTGTATCTTTATTTCGATGAACAAGGGATGCTGATCCGAGGGGAAGTCGAAACGCCGGGTCTTTCCGAACCGTCCTCCTGAGTCCGGTGCATTTCTTTCTGTCGGGAGAAGGGGGCGGATAATTTAACCGTCGGAGTATTTTTTATGGGACGATCATCAAAAAAACCACGCCAAAATAAACTGGACGCACGTAAGGTTTCTGCCGAGAAGCCCCATGCACCCCAAAAAGACCGGGATTGGACTTTTGAAGACATTTTACGGTCTAAGACGCCTCGGCGTTAGAATCCCTTCGCCTGTCTTTGTGTTCCAGCCATAAAGCGTCCTCGGCTTTCTAAAAGAGCCGCATGACAAGAGTCTGTCTCCGGGAGGCTTTTTTCAAAATCATCGTCTGCCGAAAAAAGTGTTTTAATCCCAGCGGAAATCCCCGCGCCTTGATTCAAGGCGCGGATGAAAGGCGAGGCCGGGAAGGACGTCCCTGGACAAGGATTCGTAAGACAGCCAATTCCTCGTCGGTGAAAGTTGTGGGAATCTAATTACTTAAAATTTCCGAATGTCCCCGGATAAAGTCTTTTACTTCTTCCGGAAACGGGAGGAAAACATAGGACTGCCGCCCTGGGAGAGCGGCCGGATTTGAAACCCGGGCGATACGGGTCTGAAACCGCAGGCGGTTTTCCGGGTTCCGCCGGGCGTTGGGGTCTGGAAAAAGGATGATGACATCCGCGGGTTCATCAGGAGTAATGGAGGCGGGAAGGGTGCAGGCCAGTCCCAGGAGATTAATGTTGTCTGTTTGGCATTCGATGTGTTCGTCGTTGATCTTGATGCGCAGGGGGATCCTCATCTGGAAGCGGCGGAATTGCCGCTTTTCAGAAAACGGGTCTGAATCCCGCCTGTGCTCGGACCGGGACAGGTACCATTGCTGGCCATATTTTTTTATCCAATCCACCGCCGCCGTAGCGAAGCCGATTTCCTGTCCTTGTTTTTCGCTTTCCAGCCATTTATGTTTGTGGATTTCATGAATCGCCAAAGTGTCATTAAGAAATGAATAATTACTTTCCATAAAAGGTCTCCTTTGTTCTGGTGCAATTATATCAAAAAACCTTACGGGCTCAAGGAAAAACATGAAAAAATTCCCCGGCTTCTCGACGTACGATTCCTGGCAGCGACGTATATGTCAAAACCGGCGAGCCTGGCTTCTTGGGAGGGCCGCCCCTGGCGAAGGACGCGCTTGGGAACATCTTGTTTTAGAAGGAGCATCCTTTGTGTGCTTTACAAGCCCTGAAGAAATGTTTATAATAAACATTGTTCGCGGTCTTTCATCTCAATAGAGAAGAGGAGGAGATACATGGGCCCGTTTGAAAGCGGAAATGTTCAGGATTTAATTTGGTATTTCGGGATAAAGATTTTTCTGGTCGTTTGGATTGTTTTTGTCCCGATCGCGATTACCAACCGGCTTGAAAAAATTATCCGATTGCTGGAAGAAAAAAAGTAACGGGCCGGGAGTCCCCGGGAAGAGACCCGCCTGGACTGCTTTTGCCCGGCGGGCAGAAGAATGTCTTTTGATCTCTTGGGATCCCTGTGTTGCAATTCAAACCAATGCTGGATACTGTCGTTTATGGCAAAACACATTTGTATTACAATTGGTCATCTCCGCATAACTGCTCAACTCAATGATTCCCGTACGGCGCAAAAAGTATGGGATAGCCTTCCGCTTTCGGCCAATGTCACCCGCTGGGGAAAGGAAATTTATTTTCCGATCCCGATTCAACACGATCTGGAAAAACAATGCGTTCAGGATACTGTTGAAAAAGGGGATTTGGCGTTCTGGCCGGAAGGAAACTCTTTCTGCATATTCTTTGGCCCGACTCCTATCAGCGAGGATGGGGAAATCCGCCCGGTCAGCCCCGTGAACGTGATTGGGTACATCAACGGCGAATATGGCCGCCTGATGGAAGTCGAGGACTTAAGCGAAATTAAAGTAGAACCATATTAATAATATTTTTGGAAGAGGTCTGCATGGATATAATGGGAGGGTGGCTGGGGCTGAGTGTTTTTTTTATTGCCGGATTCTTTATCCTTTGGAAAGATTTACAAGAAGCCAAAAAGCAAATTAAGGAGGATGTCCGGGGGCTCGAGCAATATACGGATAAGATCCGGACGGGAGTCCGGGAGGAGATCGCACTTAACCGGGAGGAGGCCCTGCAGGAAGATCAGAGAATACGGAAGGAATTACGGGATAACATGGATGCGTTTTCCCAGTCTCTCTTGTCCCGGATGACGGAGGTGTCTTTACTGCAGAAAAATCAGCTGGATACTTTCTCTCAACAGCTGTCGGTGCTCACGCAGATGAATGAACAGAAGTTGGAGAAGCTCCGTGCGGTTGTGGAAGAGCGCCTGCGGTATTTGCAGGAGGAGAATAATCAAAGATTGGAAAAAATGCGGGAAACCGTGGATGAAAAATTACACGCTACGCTGGAAAAACGGCTGGGCGATTCTTTTCAGATTGTCAGTGACCGGCTGGAAAAAGTTCATCAGGGACTCGGCGAAATGCAGTCCCTTGCCGCCGGCGTTGGCGACTTGAAGAAAGTTTTGGCCAATGTTAAAACCCGCGGGACATGGGGAGAAGTGCAGCTCGGGAATCTCCTGGAGCAGATGATGTCCCCGGATCAGTATGAAAAGAATGTGGTGACCAAAACCGGGAGCCGTGACCCCGTCGAATTCGCCATTAAGCTTCCCGGGGGGCAAGACGGCCGGCCGGTTTATCTTCCGATAGACGCCAAGTTCCCCTTGGAAGATTATGAACGTCTTCAGGAGGCGCAGGACCAGGGGGATGGCCCCGGCATGGCCGATGCTTCTAAGGCGCTGGAAAACCGGATTAAGCTGGAGGCTAAAAATATCAGGGAGAAATATCTGGATCCTCCGCGCACGACCGATTTTGGAATCATGTTTTTACCGACCGAGAGCCTTTATGCGGAGGTTTTGCGGCGTCCGGGATTTCTGGATTTGCTCCGCCGGGAAGCCCGTGTTATGGTGGCCGGCCCCACCACGATTGCGGCGCTTTTGAACAGTCTGCAGATGGGGTTCCGGACGTTGGCTGTCGAAAAGCGGGCGAGTGAGGTATGGAATCTGCTGGGCCTGGTTAAAAATGAATTCAGTAAGTTCGGCGGCATGCTGGAAAAGACCCATAAAAAATTGCAGGAGGCCAGCAATACGATTGAAACGGCCGCTCAAAAATCCCGTACGATTGAGCGTAAACTGCAGCGGGTTCAGGAGATGCCCGGCAGCGGCGATGAGCCGCAGCTCGTATCTTCAGAAGAGGTCCATGTTAGTCTTGAGTGATTTTTTCCCTCACGGGATACATGCCATTTTTTCGGACCGGCACAGCCGTTTTTCTCTTCCGCCGGGACAGCTATCCCTGACGCCGGCCCAAGAGAAGGCGGCTGCGGCGTATCTTTCTTTTCCTGACTCGGTTTTTATTTCTTTGCGCCAGGTGCACGGGAATCAGGTGTGCGTCTATGACCGCGGTGTCTCTGTTTGCCCTCCCCGGCTTGAGGCGGACGCCTGTTTGACGAAGTCACCCCGAAGCTGGATCGGAGTCAGAACCGCCGATTGCCTGCCTGTATTTTTATGCGATCCTCAGAACCGGTGTGTTGGAATTGTGCATGCGGGCTGGCGGGGGACGAAGAGGGCCATTGCGCAGGAAGCCGTGGCCCGTATGTGCGAAGTGTTCGGTTCAAAACCCGCGGAGTTGACTGCGGTTTTGGGGCCCTGTATACGGCCCTGTTGTTATACCGTGGGGCCGGAGTTTTGTGATTTTTTCCCGGAGGATATTCTAAGGCAGGGGCAGCGGATTGCTTTTGATCTTGCCGGGGCGAATATCAGGCAGCTTCTTCAGAGCGGGGTGAGGGAGTCCCGCCTGCATGACTGCCGGGTATGCACCTGCTGTGACGCCCGTTTTTTTTCTTACCGCAGAGAAGGGGAAGGGTGCGGGCGGAACCTCGCGCTGATGGTTATTGAGGATTAGGATATTTGTTGAATTTTGGGTCAAGAGGGCTATAATAAAATTTTTATCCGCCTTTGCGGGAGGGCAGGACATGCCCGTGGAGGGATGCAGGACGTTACCCGGGGCTTCTTTCCCCGGGGATGTGTGTAGGCGTCTTGAGAAGTCAGGTTGTTTTACAAAGTGAAGTGCCCGTGAGGCCCACACCCGTGGGGGAGGGCCTTCCTGCTCGGGGGGAGGAATGCAAGGCATTCAACATATCATTGTCTTTGTCACGGTGCCTAGCCAGGAAGAAGGGCAGGCCCTGGGTCGCGTGTTACTGGAAAAAAAACTGGTTGCCTGCGTTAATATTGTTTCCGGCGTGGATTCTTTTTTCTGGTGGGAAGGAAAAATCGATCGCGCCGGTGAGTGCCTGTTGATCTTGAAAACCCGTTATTCTGTTTTTCAGGCCTTAACAGAGGTGGTCAAGGCGCAACACAGTTATAGTGTCCCGGAAATAATCGCGCTGCCGGTCATAGCGGGCCAGAAAGATTATTTGGCCTGGATTGATGAAACCGTGCGGACATAAGTATGGAATAAGGGAGGAGACGATTCATGAGAATAATCGGACGTTTTGTTATCGTTCTGCTGGTCATCTTTTTGGCTATTAACGGGTCTTATGCCATGGGACAGTTTTTCTTTTTTGAGAACCCTTTGATTGGCCAGAAGGCCCCGGATTTTACCCTCAATTCCATTTATCAAAAGAATTTGAATTTGACCACGTTCCGCGACGGTAAACCGGTGATTATCTTTTTTTGGGCGACCTGGTGCCCGCATTGCCGGGTGCAGTTGGATGCGCTCCACACCAGCCAGGAGGCTTTTGCGGCCAAAGGAGTTCAGCTCGCCCTGGTCGACCTGGGCGAGAGCGCTCCCCTTGTCCAGTCTTATATGTCTAAAAATCATATGACCATGGATGTTTTTTTGGATGAAGACGGGTCCGTGTCAGAGGTCTATGGGGTTATTGGTATCCCGACATTTATTTTAGTGAACGCCGAAGGGATTATCCGCGCGGTTGAAAATGACATCCCCGAGGATTATGAGCAGATTCTTTTTTCCTCCGGAGCTTCCACCTCGGTGGACAGCTTTTAGATCCAGAGAGAGGCTTGGGGGAGTTCAAGTGCGTTTTGGTTTAATTCGTCGTGTCCATCCGATACAGTTCAGATGTGTGATCTTCCAGATTGGCCTTTACTTTCAGCCGGGCCAGGAATTCTTCAAAAGCTTTCGCTTTCTTTTCTTGCAGGATTTTCTCTAAATAAGGGGCCTTTTCTTTTTTATATTTTTCCATATCCACGGGAATATAAGAATCAAGCATCAGGAAACAGAATCCTTTTTCCACTTCGACCGGGTCGCTGACTTTGGAACTGTTTTTAAGCGCAAAAGCGGCTTCCTGAAAATCCCGGGACAGGCCGACATTGGGTAAATACTCGCCTCTTTGAAAAACCGGAGTCTGGAACACGGGCAGCCCGAGATTTTCGGCAATGGTTTTGAACCCCGGATTTCCGGCCTGGTTGAGGGTTTCCCGGGTTTGGCCGATAAATTCGTCGGCTTTGGCTTTCGCGATTTTTTTCGCTTCCGCCCGGGTCCAGGCAATTTTGACGTCATTTTGAACCGTCGGATAATCGGGAATCGTGGACTCCCGGCGATCTTTGACTTGAAGAATTTGATAGCCGCCGGGCGTCTCGACCGGGCCTAAAATTTGGCCTTTCGGCAGTTCGAAGAGCTGCTGGATCAGGGGAAAGGACCAGCCCAGGGATAAGTTGGGTTTTTCCAGGCTGAAGAATCCGCTTTCCCCGACATTTTTTTGGTTCTCCAGAGCCACGGTTTCGAAATTTTTGTTGTCAATCAGAATCGCATCGGCCAGGTCTTGGGCGGCCTGCCAAGCCGTTTCTTTATCGGCATCGCTCACGGCGTTTTTCGCCTCGGCCAAGGGGGGGGCCGGCTCCCCGGCCGCTTCCGGATTCTCCGGAATTTCCCCGTTGTTTTCAGACGGTGTTTTTTCGGCTTCCCCGTCGGATTCATGGGCCGGCGGGTTAAGCGGGAAATCAACTTGGATGAACGCCACATTGATCATCGGAGGGAGCATGAATTCTTCTTTGTGGCTCAGATAATAATTCTTGGCCTGGACTTCGTCAAAAGGGATTCCGGATAAATACTGATCGGTGGAAACCATCCCGTAAGTGACCTGGACTTTTTCGTTGTGTTGGGTGTAGATTTTTAACACCTCTTCCTCCGGGACGGTGATGTTTTCAGTTTGCTTTTCGAACAGTTTGGCGATTTTAAGGGAATCCCGCATGCCTTCTTCAAAGTCCCGCGGCTGGATATGGAAGGCATTTTTGAGGATTTGATTATAGAGGGATTGGTTGAAAACACCGTTTTTCAGGAAGAAGGGATAGGTTTGGATCGTTGAGACGATCATTTCGTCCGTCACTTTGATATGCTGCCGGTCGGCTTCATACAGGAGAATCAACCGGTCCCAGGTTTGGGCAAAGATATTTATAAAATCGGCGATTTTTTTATATTCCGACCCGTATTGCAACCGAAGCTGGAGATCGGTTTGGGTCCGGTTGAAATCGTATTCCTGTATTGAGATTTTTTTGCCGAAAATCTTCCCGGCGTAAGTGGCTTTGGAGGAGTCCCGGAACAGGAAAGACTGCCCGAAAAAACCGAAAGATATAATGATGATAACGGCTAGCGCCCATAATGTTTTTTTCATGAAACCTTTGTGACGAATGACCTTTAACATGGGGTCTCCTTATTCTTTAGGGGTATTGAATTTGGTGAGAAAACTGTTTTAAAACGTCAGAAAACGCATTATATCTATTTCTCAACTTTTTGACAAGGGAATTCCTCATAAGAGTGCAGAAAATTGCTTTACTTTTAAAATACCTAAGGTTATAATACCCCCTGTTTCAGTCAACTGTTTTCTGTTTTCCGGTGTCTGGGGGCGGGAGGGGAGAGAAGGAACGATATGGAAAAGTTAAAATTAGGTCTTCCGAAAGGGAGTTTGCAGGAAGCCACAATCAAAGTGTTTGAGCGGGCCGGGTTTAAGATTTACATGTCGGACCGTTCTTATTTCCCGATTATTGACGACGATGCCCTTGAGCCCGTTTTGCTGCGGGCTCAGGAGATGTCCCGTTATGTTGAAGAAGGTGTTTTGGACTGCGGTATCACCGGGGCGGACTGGGTTTTGGAGAACGAGTCTAAAGTTAAGGTGTTGGCTGATTTGGTTTACGCCAAGCAATCATCGGTGAAGGTGCGCTGGGTTTTGGCTGTCCCCGAGCACTCGAAGATTAAATCGGTCGAGGATCTGCAAGGGATGCGGATCGCGACGGAACTGGTGAACGTGACCAAAACGTATTTAAAGGCGCATAAGGTTAAAGCCGAGGTGGAGTTTAGCTGGGGCGCGACCGAGGCCAAGGTGGCGGCGGGGTTGGTGGACGCGGTTGTGGAATTGACCGAGACGGGAACCAGCCTGAGGGCGAACAAACTGCGGATTGTGACGACGATTTGTGAGTCTACGACTCAGTTTGTCGCCAATCGCGAGAGTTTGCGGGATCCTTGGAAGAAACAGAAAATGGACCAGATTGTGATGCTTTTAAAAGGAGCCATTGACGCCAACGGCATGGTAGGGTTAAAATTAAATGTGCACAGAAAAGATTTGGATAAAGTTTTAGCCCGGCTGTCTTCTCTCAAACAGCCTACCATTTCGCATCTGCGTGATGAAGACTGGCTGGCGGTGGAAACCGTGATTCATGAAGGAAAGGTGCGGACGATTATCCCTGATCTTAAAATGGCCGGCGCGCAGGGGATCATCGAGTATTCTTTAAACAAAATCATTCTTTAAAATTATCAAAGGTTGGACTTATGCCTTGCGGAAAAAAACGGAAACGCAGAAAAATAACGACTCATAAAAGAAAAAAACAAAGAAAGTCTTTGCGGCATCTTAAAAAACGTGATTGGTCGTAATTTTAAGCCATGCGGGTATTAAGAAACAAGTTGCTTCCTCTATGGATCATTGTCTTTGGAAGTTTACTTTGCCTGAATCCTGGGGCCGCTGCGGGGGAAGAAAGCGACCAGGATGCGAAGGCTAAAGGGATTGCGCATTATATCATGGCCTTGGTCTATGATTTGCAGGGGATGACGGACAAGGCCATCGACTCTTATAAGACGTCCGCTGAATATTGCGGGCATGCGGATGTGTATTTGCGGTTAGGGGCTGATTATGCTCGGCTCGGGAAGCTGCCCGAATCTATCAGCGCCCTGCAGAAAGTCCTGAACTATGACGAAAAGAATATTCAGGCGCGTTATTTATTAGCGCTGATTTATTCCAGCCAGAAAGATTTTGACCTGGCCGCCAAAGAGTACGAATTGATCCTGACGTCTTTCTCCGAAACAGATCCCAATAATATCGAAGTTTATATTTCGCTCGGGCAGTTGTATTATTCGCAAAAAGAATACCGTAAAGCGATTTCACAGTACGAGCTTGTTTTGCAGTTATCCCCCAAGAACGCGGATGTTCTGTTTCTCCTCGGCACCCTGCATCTGGAATTGGGGGAGCGGTCTATGGCTATGGATTATTTCCTGCATGCTCTCAAAGCGGACCCGGAACATGACGGAAGTTTAAATTCTTTGGGGTATCTGTACGCTGAAGATGGGGTGCAATTGAAAGAGGCCGAGGGAATGGTGAGCCGGGCCATTAAGCTGGATCCTGAAAACGGCGCCTACTGGGACAGCCTGGGATGGATTTATTACAAGCAGGGAGAATATCAAAAAGCCCTGTCCACGTTCGAAGCGGCTGACAGTTATTTAAAAGACCCGGTGATCTATGAGCATATAGGGGATGCGTATTACATGTTGAAACAGTATGAAGAGGCGAAGAAGTATTGGAGTTTTTCATTAGATATGCTTCCTGATCAGCAGCGTGTTATCCAGAAGATAGAGAAGCTAAATTGAGTTTTTTGAAATTATGGGCGTTCGGTAGTCAGCGTTTGTTAGGTGGTATGGCATGAAATCTGTCACTTTGCGTTCTCCCGCCAAATTGAACCTGTCCTTAAAAGTCCTTCGTAAACGGGCGGATGGGTATCACGACTTAGAGACCCTTTTTGAAAGAATCAGCCTGTGCGACGCGATCACGTTTAAGGCGACCTCGGACGGAATGGTTCGTATCCGGTGTTCCCATCCCCATGTGCCCTGCGGACCCAAGAATTTGATCTTTCGCACAGCCGTTTTGCTGAAGGAAAAATTCGGGGTCAAGTCCGGGGTAGAGGTGTTTTTGGACAAGCGGATTCCGGTTGCGGCCGGCTTGGCCGGGGGATCCAGCAATGCGGCGACGGCTTTAAAAGGGTTAAATAGGATTTGGGAGCTCAGGCTGTCCTTGGCGGAAATGGTGGATTTGGCCAAAAAAGTGGGTAGCGATGTCCCGTTTTTCCTATATGACAGCAGTTGGGCCATGGGATTAAGCCGCGGAGACGAGATCCGCCGGCTGGATTTAAAGACAAAATTATGGCACATTTTGGTGGTCCCCCGTCTTAAAATGTATAGTTCCGAAGTGTTTGCGAACCTTAATTTGCAGTTGACAAAGCCAGGGGATGATGTTAATATTCTAATTCGCTATTTAAAGGATAAGAATATTATTAGAGTAGGCAGCTTGTTACGTAACGATCTGGAAAGCAGTATTTTAGAGCTCCGTTCCTCTCTGCGTGGCATTAGGGAACGACTATTATTATATAAAGAGGTGACCGGGGCATTGTTTTCTGGAAGTGGTCCGGCCGTATTTGGAGTAACCCAAAGCCAGCAGCAGGCAGAAAAGCTCCAAATATTGTTGTCGAAAAGATACAGCCAGGTGTATGCCGTAAGAACTCTTTGACAGGAGGATAGCATCATGGAAATCACAGAAATTCGTGTGTTTTTGAAAGAGGGACAAGACAAAAAGTTAAAGGCTTATACAACCGTTACTTTCGATGATGTCTTTGTTGTCCGGAACATAAAAGTGATTGAAGGGGCTAATGGCTTATTTATTGCCATGCCTTCCCGGAAAGTGAAAAGCCCGTGTTCTAAATGTTCTTTTAAAAATGAGGTCGGAAGCCGATATTGCAATCATTGCGGGGCCCAGGTTTCTCCTCAGGCTAAAGACGATGCTGCACGTGATGCGAAGACAGAGCATCGTGATATTGCCCACCCTGTCACACAGAAGTTTCGTGAATACCTGCAGAGCCGGATTTTAGAAGCCTATAAACGGGAAGAGGAAAATCCTTCCTCTTCCACGATGGATGATGCGGATGTTTAAGCTGGAGCTGCTTTTTTAGATCATCATTGAGGATTTTTATTGCCCGGTGGTGTAATTGGCAACACACGAGAATTTGGATCTCGTTTTCCTGGTTCGAGCCCAGGCTGGGCAGCCATTTCGCCGGGGGCGGTTATACGGCTGTTCAATGGGGCCTGCCGGAGTCATAAGACAAAAATCATATTCGTTTTTCATGGACCACGTTACGACGATAATTCTTGCAGCAGGTAAAGGGACGCGGATGAAATCCCGGGTTCCTAAAGTTTTACACGCACTATGCGGTAAGCCGATCATTCAGCATGTCTTGGAAGCGGTTCATGCGGCTGGTTCTTTGAAAACCTATGTTGTCCTGGGCCACCAAAGCGGTCAGGTGAGAGAAGCCTTGGGGCCGGACGTCACAACCTATGAGCAGAAAGACCTGTTAGGGACAGCGGATGCTGTCCGCCAGGGAGAGCGTTTCTTCCGGGATTATACGGGGGATATTCTGATCCTTTGCGGGGACACGCCGCTGTTGCGAAAAGAAACCATCCGGTCTGTTATCCGGCGGCATAAGCGTACGGGGGCGGCCTGTACGTTTTTAACCGCATTCTTGGAAAACAGTCATGGCTATGGACGGGTGATTCGTCATGCTTCCGGGAAAGCGGTCGCTATCCGGGAAGAGAAAGATGCCAGTTTGGAGGAGAAGAAAATCCGGGAAATTAATGTGGGCGTGTACTGTGTGCACAAAGACGCCCTGTTCTCCGCCCTCCGGGATGTTCCCTTAAACGCGAAAAAGAAGGAATATTATTTGACCGATATGGTGGCGATTTTGGCTCAAAGAGGCGCCCCAATTGAAACCGTGGGAACGCCGGACGCCATGGAGGGGGTGGGGATTAATTCCCGGGAAGACCTGGCTGTCGCTGAGCGGGTTTTGAGATTCCGGGTTTTGAGGAAACTGATGCTCTCGGGGGTGACGATTGTTGACCCTGCCACCACGTATATTGACGGGAAGGCCCGGATCGGGCAGGATACGATTATCCATCCCTGTACGGTGATTGAGACGAACGTGACGATTGGCGAACAGTGTGTCATCGGCCCGTTTGCGAGGATTCGGCCCGGCACTCGAATCGGAAACCGGGTTCAGATCGGCAATTTTGCCGAAGTGTCGCGCAGCGTGATGGGAGAGCATTGTTTTATGAAACATTTTAGTTTTTTGGGCGATGCCAGGCTCGGCGCGAATGTTAATATCGGCGCCGGAGTGGTGACAGCGAATTACGACGGGAAGAACAAAAATCAGACCCGGGTCGGCGCCCGGGCTTTTGTGGGCTCTGATTCTATTTTGGTGGCGCCAGTTGAAATCGGCCCGGACGCCATGACCGGAGCCGGGTGTGTCGTCACGCGGGGAACCAAAGTCCCTCCGGGGAACGTTATTGTCGGCGTCCCTGGCCGGATCCGGAAGAAGAAGGAATAAACATTAGCTTTTCAAAAGGAGAGGAGAAGGGTATGAACGGCAGCATGGCGGTTTTTAGTGGTAATGCCAACCCCGATTTGGCGCAGGGGATATGCAAATGTCTGCACGTGCCGCTTGCGGATGTGCTGGTCGGACGATTTAGCGAAGGCGAAATTCAAGTCCGGCTGAAAGACAATGTCCGCGGAAAAGATGTTTTTATCATCCAGCCGACATGCCCTCCTGTGAATGACAATTTGATGGAACTGCTGGTCATGATGGACGCTGCCCGCCGGGCTTCTGCCAGACGGATCACCGCGGTCATGCCTTATTACGGATATGCCCGGCAGGACCGCAAGGATCAGCCGCGCGTTCCGATTACGGCGAAACTGGTCGCGAATCTGATTACGGCCGCCGGTGCGAACCGGATCCTGACGATGGACTTGCACGCCAGCCAGATCCAGGGTTTCTTTGATATCCCGGTGGACCACTTATACGCGATTAATACGCTGTGTGATTATGTTGACAAAAAGATCCCGTCCTCCAAGATGGTGATCGTGTCCCCGGATGTCGGGAGCCTGAAAATGGCCCGTGCCTATGCCAAAAAACTCAATGCCGGGCTGGCGGTGATTGATAAGCGGCGGACGAGCCCGGAAACGACGGAAGTGATGCATATTCTTGGTTCGGTCAAGGGGAAGGTCGCGATTATTGTCGATGATATCGTCGCAACGGGAGGGTCCCTGGTTCAGGCGGCAGAAGGGTTGCAGAAAAAAGGCGTTACGTCCGTGTGCGCGGCGGTCAGTCATGGCGTGTTGTCCGGCGGTGCTTTGGAGAAGATCAGAAAATGCGATGTGCTGAAAGAGGTGATGATTACGGATAGTATCCCGTTTCAAAAGCGGGCGGCAAATTCAAAAATTAAAGTCATTTCGATCGCCCCGTTATTGGCGGAGGCGATCCACCGGATTCATAATGAAAATTCGGTGAGTTGTTTGTTTGAACATACCCGGCATTGACCAGGGGCATTAATCAAAAAGAAAAGGCAGGTCGATAAACATGGAAGAAATTAAATTAGATGTGCAATCACGCAAGGAAATCGGAGGACAACGTATAAGACAGGTCCGGCGCAATGGTTTTGTCCCGGCGATCATTTACGGGAAAGAGGCGGAGCCGGTGGCGGTGAAGTTGGAGAAAAAAGCCTTTGAGAGAATAAGACGGGCTCATATAGGAGAGAGCGTTGTCTATCACCTGAATATCTTTGAAGGGGAAACCCGTTTAAGCGATTGTTCGGCGATTGTTAAGGAAGAGCAGCATAATCCGGTGACGGATGAAATTATTCATGTGGATTTTAATGTCATTTCCCTGACCCAGGAAATCGAAGTCAAGGTGGGTTTGGTCATGAAGGGCGACGCCCCTGGGGTCAAGAAGTCCCGGGGCTCTATCGAGCATCATATATGGGATCTGGAAGTCATTTGTCTTCCGATGAATATCCCGCAACATATAGACGTGGATATCTCCGCTCTGGAGATCGGGGATAGTATTTACGTCAAAGATATTGTGTTGCCGGATGGGGTCAAGACTAAAGAGGCCCCGGAAGCGGTTGTCTGCACGGTGATCCCTCCGATGCGCGAGGAGGAGCCGGGAGCGGCCGTGGAGGGACCGACCGAGCCGGAAGTGATTAAGGAAAAGAAAGCAGAAGCCCCTGAAGCCAAAGATAAGGATTCTGATAAAAAATGATCATAGCGGGCTTATTGCCCGTTGGTGGTCATGGATTTTTTGCTAAAAAAGGCCGTGCCAGAAGGAATGCGCCGGCTTGACCGCGGGTGTGAGGATTGACGGAGAAGTGTCTCATTGTAGGGTTGGGGAATCCCGGATTACAGTATGCTCGGACCAGGCATAATCTCGGGTTTATGGTGATAGAATCCTTGTCCCGGAAGTACATGGTGCGCCTGAAAGCCAGCCGTGTGTGCCGGGGGCTGGTGGCGGAAGGGTCCATCCTGGATCGTGCGTGTTTTTTGCTGTTGCCTTTGACATATATGAATCAGTCGGGAATCGCTGTCCGAGATTTAGCGTCCTATCAAAAAATTCCGTCGGACGGCATCTTTGTGGTGTGTGATGATTTTACCCTGCCTTTCGGGCAATGCCGGGTGCGCCCGCAGGGGACTGATGGGGGGCATAATGGCTTGGCGTCGGTTATCAGTGCCCTGAACACCGATACGTTTGCCCGGTTAAGAATGGGCGTGGGGGCTCCTCCGCCGGGCCGGGATCCTGCGGAATATGTCCTGGCGGGCTTTGAGAAACAAGAACAGGAGCAACTGGACGATTTTATCGATCAGGGGGTCGAGTGTTGTCAATTATGGTTGAAGGAAGATATCGGAAAGGTTATGACTCAAATTAACAAAAGGAAGGAAAATGGATAAATACGAATTGGTAGGAATTGTTGATGCGACTCTCCTGCAGGAAGAGAAAGAGAAAATCAACAAAGAGGTTTGCGATACGATTGTGAAATGTGGCGGGCAAGTCATTAACAGTCAAGTGTGGCTGGATAAGCAAAAATTTTTTTTCCGGATGAAGAAGCGCACGGAGGGGACGTATTACCTGATTAATTTCGAAAGCCCGAAATCCGCAATCGCTCATTTGCGGCAGATTTTAAAAATCAACGAGAATCTTTTGCGCTTTCTGATCGTTAAGATTTAACGCCAGGGGCACAGGACCGGGGCCAATTAATTATTACAGAAGCTCAATGTTAAAACTTTATTGTTGAGGAGGTAGAAATGGCGAATTTGAACAAGGTCTTCTTAATCGGAAACTTAACTCGAGATCCGGAATTAAGGTATACCCCTGCAGGCGTCGCCGTGGCCAACCTGGGAGTCGCCGTGAACCGGCGTTTCCGTGATAAGTCGGGGGAGCTGAAAGAAGATGTTTGTTTCTTAACCGTCACTGTTTGGGACAAGCAGGCGGAAGCCTGCTGTCAGTATCTGCAGAAGGGAAGCCCGATCTTTGTGGAAGGGGTTCTGCAGTCGCGGTCCTGGGAAACGACCGATGGCCAGAAGCGCAGCACGATCGACGTCAGGGCTGAGCGGGTGCAGTTTTTGGGAAAATTTTCCCCCGAGAATAAGATCGAAGGCGAAGGCGGGGTGTCGGACCGTGGCGTTCAAGGGCTCGCCGCTTCCACCACCGCATCCTTTGATGAGGCCATTAGTCCTGAAGATGTTGCTTGGGATGAATAGGCATTTTTGTGCGAGGTGAATCAGCCCGGGGGTGATGAGAACCCGGCGCGTGTGATGAAGATGACGAAAGAAAACAGCAGGTTATTAAGGGAGGTTAAAATTGAAGCGAAGAATGATGAGGATGGGTCCTAAGCGGATCGTTAAGAAGAGGACGTCGAAATATGTTTTGCCGAAGGATATCAAGATTGATTACAAGAATATCCCGTTATTGCAAAGATTTTTGACGGATAGAGGCAAGTTGCTGTCAAGACGTATTACCGGGATTACCGGGAAAGAACAGCGTGATCTGACCACTGCGATCAAGCGGGCCCGGTATCTGGGTGTGCTTTCGGTCGGCAGTTCCAAAAAACGATAGGCAGACAGTTCCCCGGGATTGTGAGGGGCAGAAGGAGTCATTTTAAACGAAGAGAGGGATGATCTATGGAAGTTATTTTATGTGAAAATGTGCATAAGCTCGGGAAAGTGGGTGATGTCGTTAAAGTCAAGGACGGTTATGCCCGTAATTTTTTAATTCCGCAAAAAAAGGCCTATCTGGCCACTCCCGGGAATTTAAAAAGAATAGAAAAACAGCGAGCGAAAGAAGCGGCTGAAAATGAGCGCGCTTTAAAGGAAGCCCAAGACCTGGCGGAAAAGTTGAGTAAGGTGTCTTGCACCGTGACCGTGGAGGTCAACGACCTGGATAAACTGTACGGTTCAGTCACAGAAGTTGATGTCGTCCGCGCGCTGGAAGTGGAAGGCTTTACTATTGACAAAAAAACCGTCATGATCGACAGCCCTATCGAAGATTTGGGTATTTTTGAGGTGGGTGTAAAACTGCACCCGCAGGTGATCGCGAAAATACGCGTATGGGTAGCCAAGAAATAATGATCCCCCCTCAGAATATTGAGGCGGAGCGCTCGGTCTTGGGGGCGATGATGATCGACGACGAGGCCATCGGGACCGCTTTGGAAATCCTTGATGTGGCCTGGTTTTACGAGAACTCCCACAGCCAGATTTATTCTGCCATCCTGGATCTTTATAATAACCGTAAGAATGTTGATCTTGTTACTCTCTCCGAGAAGCTGAAAAGCGACGGCATTATCGATCTTGTCGGGGGTATTCCATACCTTTCGATGCTGATTGACCTTGTCCCCACGGCCGCCCATATCGAACATTATGCGCAGATTGTCAAAGAAAAAGGGATCCTGCGCAAGCTGATTAAGAACGCGACACAGATCGTGAACATAAGTTACGAAGCCAAGGGGGACGTCGCCGAAATTGTGGACACGGCCGAGCGGCTGGTTTTTGAAATTTCGGATCTTAAACACCGACAGCAGTCTGTGCATATCAAAGAACTCGTGAAGGCGAGTATCGAGAAGATAGACAGCCTGTATCAGCGCAAGGAGCATGTTACCGGGTTGGCGACCGGATTTGAGGAATTCGACCGCATGACATCCGGTCTGCAGCCGGCGGACTTGATCGTGGTGGCCGGCCGCCCATCCATGGGGAAAAGCGCCTTTGCCGCAACGATCATGGAGAATGTCGGGGTCGAACAGAAAAAAGGGGTGGCGTTTTTTAGCTTGGAAATGTCCAAAGAACAGTTGGTGCAGAGGATGCTTTGTTCTTTGGCCAGGGTGGATGCGCATAAGGTCCGTTCCGGCTTCCTGTCCCCGTCGGACTGGCCGAAATTAACGTCGGCCGCCGGCAAACTTTCCGGCTCGAAGATTTTTATTGATGATACACCCGCCATTTCCGCTCTGGAACTGCGGGCCAAAGCGCGGAGGCTGAAATCTCATCATGATATTCAGCTGATTGTTGTTGATTATCTGCAGCTGATGCGGGGGGTTGTTAAGACGGAGAGCCGTCAGCAGGAAATTTCGGAAATTTCCCGTTCTATTAAAGCTTTGGCCCGGGAATTGGGCGTGCCTATTATAGCCCTGAGCCAGTTGTCGCGGGCCGTGGAGAGCCGCCAGGACCATCGTCCCCAACTGTCTGACTTGCGGGAGTCCGGAGCCATTGAGCAGGATGCGGATCTCGTGTGTCTTTTAATGCGGGAGGAATATTATAATCCAACAGAGGAGAATAAAGGAATTGCCGAAATCATTATTGCTAAACAACGGAATGGGCCGGTGGGGACTATTAAGCTTTCTTTTATAAAAGAATACATGAGATTCGAAAATCTTGCACATGTTGATTGACACGCCCCAGCTTAACTTCTATAATCAAGGGCATGTATAAAATATACTTAATAGTATTCTTATTTATTTCTTTCCTATCTAATAGTTATATCCCCGGAACACAAGCCTTCGCCGACGAAACGGCTGAGGTTTTGAATGAAACCCCAGAGTCCAGCCCTGCCCCGGCATCTCTTCTCCCGAGTGATAAAAAATTTATTAAGGGAATTGAAGTTAAGGGGAACAAGACAATTACGACCTCGGCGATTTTGTTCAAGATTAAGTCCCGGGTGGATCAGGAATATAGTCAGCATGTCATCAGCGATGATTTGAAGCGGTTGTATAACACCGGTTATTTTTCCGATGTCAGTGTGGACCGCGAGGAATTTCAGGACGGCTTTAAAGTTATTTTTTCCGTTCAGGAAAAGCCGATTATTGATAAGATCACTTTTTCCCGGTTGAAATATATCCGGCCCAAAGCCCTGTTAAAGAAAATGCGCACCCGGAAAGGGGAGTTCTTAGACCGCAAAACCCTGAATGACGATATCCGGACGATCGAAGAGCTTTACACGAAAAAAGGCCTGACACAGGTTTCGGTCAGTACGGAAACCAAACAGGATGATATGACGAATAAAGTTTCTTTGCATATCATTATCAAGGAAGGGTCGCGGGTCAAGATAAAAAACATACTGGTGCAAGGGAATTATTATATCCCGGATAAAAGAATTTTAAAGATTATCAAGTCCCGCCGGGCATGGCTTTTTAATTCCGGGTATTTGAAAGAGGAGGTCCTGGCCGAGGATTTGGAACGGATCAAGGCCTTTTATGAGAAAGAGGGGTATATTGACGCGGCGGCCCGTTTTGATCTTGTCAAGATAGACGATTCCCGAGTGGCGGTCAAGATCGATGTCAAAGAAGGAAAGAGGTATTTTGTCGAGAACATTGTTTTTACCGGGAACACGCTGTTTACGTCCGAAGAACTATTGGCAGCCATGACGGAAATCCGCGATGGCGGTGTTTTCAGCCGGGAACGCTTATCGAACGATTTGTCCAATATCCGGGTTAAATATTTTGATGAGGGGTACATTTTCGCCAACGTGAAAGAGTCTTCGTCCATGAACCCGGTTTCGGGCAAAGTGGAACTCCGGCTGGACGTGACGGAGGGCTCGCTGGCTTACGTCAATGAAATCAGGATTGAAGGGAATGAGCGGACGAGGGATATCGTGATCCGCCGGGAACTGCGCCTTTTGCCTGGTGAAAAATTTGACGGAGCCAAACTGCGCCGCAGTAAGCAGCGGCTGACGAATTTGGGATATTTTGAGGAAGTGAACTATGATATCGCGGACACGTCGGTGCCGGATCAGAAAGACCTTGTCGTTCAGGTGAAGGAAGCCAAAACCGGCTCGTTGAGTTTCGGGGGCGGTTATAGCACGGTGGATCAGTTTATAGGATTTATCGAACTGGAGCAGAAAAATTTTGATTTTACGAATTGGCCGACCTTCACCGGCGGAGGCCAAAATCTTTCTTTGCGGGCGGAGACCGGGTCTACGAGGAATAATACGCAGCTGAGTTTTACGGAACCCTGGCTGTTTGATCACCCGATTTCGGCGGGATTTGACGCTTATCGGTCGGAGCGCGACCGGGAAAGCGATGTGGGGTATGCTTACGACGAGAAACGGATTGGGGGGGATGTCCGGTTCGGCAAACAATTTACGGAATATGTGTCCGGCAACATCAGCTACAAGAGGGAAAAGATCACCATTGACAATTTTGCTGACGGCGTTTCCAGCGATCTTCTTGCCGAAGAGGGGGAGAACACCATCAGCAGCATCGGCGTCATGGTCGCCCAGGATAAAAGAGACAATGTGTTCAGCCCGTCCCGGGGGCTGTACCTTAGCCAGGCTGTGGATGTCGCCGGAGGGATCCTGGGGGGGACCAAAGATTTTTACCGTTTTACAAGCCGGGTGAGTTATTATGTCCCGTTGAAATTTAATTCAGTGCTTGAATGGCGGCTCCGGGCCGGGATGGTGGAGGCGTATGGCGATTCCGGGGGGGTGCCGATTTTTGAAAGGTTTTATGCGGGCGGCGCGCGGACCATCCGCGGATATGATGAACGGAAAGTCGGACCTATTGATACCGTCACGGATGATCCTATCGGAGGGCAGAGCATGCTGGTCGGCAACGTTGAATATCTGTTCCCGCTTGTTGATTTCCTGAAACTGGCCGTTTTTTATGATATCGGAAATGTCTGGCCCAAAGTGAAGGATTTCGCCTCCGGAGGATTTAAGGCCGGAGCCGGCATGGGATTAAGGGTCAAGACACCGGTCGGGCCGATTAACCTGGATTATGGCTATCCTCTTAATTCAGAAGCGGGGGAGGAAGAGCGTTCGGGAAAATTTTATTTTAGCGTCAGCAGGGGCTTTTAAACTTTAACGCGGATTCATTATTCGCATCTGGCCGCCGTGGGCATACACCGACACGGCCCGGGAATTCAAAGGAGGAAAAGATGAGAAAATTATCGTTTGTCATTTGCGCCGTTGCTTGTGCTCTGTTGCTGGCCATGCCGGTCCAAGCGCAGGTTATCGAAAGGAAAGTTGCCTTTATTGATTTGAGCAAGCTGTTTGACAGTTACGAAAAAACGAAGGAATATGATACGGTGCTTGAGAAAGCCCATAAAACTTATGAAACAACACGGGAAGAAAAGCTGACCCAGATTCAGGAAGCGACTGGGAAATTGGCCTTGATGAAAGCGGAGGAGAAGGAAAATCTTCAGTCGGAGATAGACACGATGAAGAAGTCGCTTATGGAGTTTGATCAGGCCCAGCGGACGGATTTGGCCAAACAGAGGGATGAAAAAATCCGGGAAATTCTTTTGGAGATTGAAAAGACAGTCAGTGATTTTGCCAAAAAGGAAAAATATGACCTTATTTTAAATGACCGTGTCCTGATTTACGGAAATGAAACACTGGATATCACGGAGCAGGTCCTGACTATTTTAAACGAAGCTTATAAAATCAAAGAATAAATTTTTAAGAAGAGACCAGGGCCGGTATTTTTTGAATGGGGCCCCGTCATACGTGTTGTCTTTTTTGCGGGGACGGCTTGTCAAAGCGGCGTAAGGAGAGGGTGTGAGCAGAACAGTCGATGATATAGCAGAACATATACGCGGTAAAGTCCAGGGGGACGGGACTGTCGAAATTAAAAGTCTTTCAGGGATTAAGGAGGCTCAGCCCGGGGATATTACCTTTATCGCGAATGCGAAATATTTTCCGCTTGTAGAAAAAACAAAGGCTTCCGCCATTATCTGCCCGGAACATTTTACTGCGGAAGGCAAAACCCTAATTCAGACGGAAAACCCTTCGCTGGGTTTTGCCAAAGTCGTGTCGCTTTTTATGGAGGAGCCGCCCGTGTCTGCGCGGGGCGTGCATCCCACGGCCATGATCGGCCAGGATGTGGTTTTAGGAAAAGATGTCAGTATCGGCCCTTATGCTGTTATTGAAAGAGAGGCGCGTATCGGGGACCGGACGGTTATCGGGAGCCAGTGTTTTATCGGCTATCGTGCATCTGTCGGGCAGGACAGCTTGATTTACCCGAATGTGTCTGTCCGGGAACGGGTCAGCCTTGGGAACCGTGTGATCGTTCATTGCGGAACGGTGATCGGGTCCGACGGCTTTGGGTTTATTACTATTGAAGGCCGGCATGAAAAGATCCCACAGGTCGGAACTGTGGAAGTGTGCGATGACGTTGAGATCGGGGCTAATGTCACGATTGACCGGGCCCGGTTTGACAAGACAGTGATCGGGGCCGGGACTAAAATTGACAATCTGGTTCAAGTGGCCCACAATGTCCGGATCGGCGAACATTGTCTTATTGTCGCTCAGGTGGGGATATCCGGGAGTGATATTATTGAAGATCGTGTTATTTTGGCCGGACAGGCTGGCCTGGCCGGTCATTTAACGATTGGGGAAGGGGCTGTTGTCGCCGCGCAGGCCGGCGTGGTCAGTTCCATCCCTCCCGGGACAATGGTTTCGGGGTATCCGGCCAAGCCGCATCAAACAGCTAAACGGATTAATGCCTGTGTTCAGCGTTTGCCATTATATATAAAAAAAATCAGTGAACTTCAGAAACAGGTCGAGGCATTGCAAACACAGTTGAGTCAGCTGTCGCAAGAACTCAAAAACAACGAAAGATCTTGAGGATGATGCATAAACAAAAGACCATCAAGAAGGGAATTGTTCTTCAGGGCCGGGGGCTGCACACCGGGAACCCTGTCACGGTCTGCCTGAAGCCGGCGGAAAAAGACACCGGGATCATATTCAGACGCGTAGACCTCCCCGGGCAGCCGTGTTTATCCCCGGCTTTGGAAAATATTTTGGTTGATAACACCGTGCCGAGGTGCACGTCTTTGTGTAAAAATGATGTCGTGATTCACACGGTTGAACATTTCATGGCCGCGTTATTCGGGTGCGGGATTGATAATCTTGTTATTGAAATCGATAACAATGAGCTCCCCGGGCTTGATGGGAGCGGGAAAAATTTTCTGGAAGAGCTCCGGGCGGTCGGCATGGTGGAACAGGACGCCCGCCGGGAATATATCGAGGTCCGGGAGCCGGTGAGCGTTTATAACAACGGGTCGTCCATCCTGATTGTCCCGGCTGATGAATTGAAAGTGTCTTATGCGCTTAATTATGATCATCCGCTTTTAAGGGCCCAGTTTTTCAGCAGTGTCGTCAATCCGGAAACTTTCGAGAGGGATATCGCTCCGTCCCGGACGTTTTGCCTGGAACAGGAGGCCTCTGAATTGCAGGCGAACGGCTTGGGGAGAGGCGCGAATTACAAGAACACTCTTGTCGTGGGAGAGGCGGGCGTGATTCAAAACGCGGTGCGGTTCCCGGATGAATTTGCCCGCCATAAGGTGCTCGATCTCCTTGGTGATTTGTATCTTCTGGGGAAGCCGGTTAAAGGCCACATCTTTGCCATGCGCAGCGGTCATGCGCTGAATGTCGAACTGCTGAAGAAGATCCACCGGCAGCATGCCAGCGTGACGGCGCCCCCGAGGGACTTGTCGGGTTATAAGGCCGATGCCCCGGCCAATATGGATATACAGGCGATTATGAATATCCTGCCTCACCGGTATCCTTTTTTGCTGGTTGACCGTGTCGTGGAACTGGAAATAGGGAAACGGGCGGTTGGGCTGAAAAATGTGACTATTAATGATAATTTTTTCTCCGGGCATTTCCCGACCAGACCGGTGATGCCCGGGGTCTTGATGATTGAAGCCATGGCCCAGGTTGGCGGGATTTTGATGATGACCAACGAGATCCACAACGGGAAAGTGGCCCTGTTTATGGCCACGGATAAGGTTAAGTTTCGCAGGCTCGTGAATCCCGGGGACCAGCTGCGGATGGAAGTGGACGTGCTCCGGGACCGTTCCCGCACGGCTGTCTTGAAGGGTGTCGCCAAGGTTGATGGGGAAGTGGCGGCGGAAGCGGAAATGACTTTTTCTTTTCTGGATGCTCAATTTTTATATCAGGCAGGTCTTTAAATTTATAGACAGGTGTGTGCAATTATGGATCATACAAAAACACATAAAACGGCGGTCATTCATCCTGATGCCCAAATGGGGGAGGATGTTTCTGTCGGGCCGTACGCGGTTATCGGCCCGCAGGTGTCTGTGGGCGAGGGATCGGTGATAGAATCGCATTGTATCCTGGCCGGCCGGACAACCATCGGGCCGCGTTGCCGGATTTATTCCGGCGCGGTGGTGGGGAACCCGCCTCAGGATAAAAAATTCAAGGAGACCGATGAGGTGTATCTCGTCTTGGGCCAGGGGAATGTCATCCGGGAGTACGTGACCATTAATCCCGGCACGATTGAAGGGGGAGGGAAGACGGTCATCGGGAATAACAATCTTTTTATGGCTTACTCCCACGTGGCCCATGACTGCATAATAGGCAATAATTGCGTGATGGCTAACTCCGGAACGTTGGCCGGGCATGTGACCCTGGAAGATAACGTTATGGTGGGCGGGCTAAGCGCGGTTCACCAGTTTGTCCGCTTGGGGCGTCTTGCTATCATCGGCGGGTGCTCCAAAGTCGTTCAGGATATCCCGCCTTTTTCTATGTGTGACGGCCATCCGGCCCGGGTGTTTAGCCTGAACCTCGTGGGGCTGCGGCGGGCGAACATTTCCCCGGCCGTGGTGCCGGTCTTAAAGAAGGCTTTTAAATATCTGTTCCATTCCGGGCTGACAAAGACCCACGCGCTTGAACACATTGAAGAAGAGCTGCCGGCCTCCCCGGAACTTGAACAGCTTATCTCGTTTGTTAAAACAACCAAACGCGGGCTTTGCAGTTAGGCGCGGGCCTGTTCAATTCGTTTATTCAATGAGCATTTAATTTACACGACCCCAGGGAGTGTAAATTAGAAATGCGAATTGATCCTGCGGCGAGTGAGCCCAAGCGAACGAGTCTCAGGATGCTGGGTTTAACACACGACCTTAAGGGAGAGTAAATTAGAAATGCGAATTGATCCTGCGGCGAGTGAGCCCAAGCGAACGAGTCT
>ENA-UPTA01000302-UPTA01000302.1-activated-sludge-metagenome-genome-assembly--contig:-NODE-302-length-57490-cov-8.747419_pt1 | contig 57490 bp, 64 predicted proteins | sample MGYA00238184_ERZ773361 | MGnify/ENA primary metagenome ERZ773361 (study PRJEB29100, sample SAMN05720205) | activated sludge metagenome | isolation source: anaerobic digester from wastewater... | reverse complement strand
GTGGCCTACCTGAGCTAACAACTATGACGGCATTCAAAAAATTGGTGGAGATCACCTACGGAGAGTACAGCGGTTCTTTCGAGAAGCCCAGTTGGTGGGACGATTATCAAAACGAACACCCCAAGAGTAAGCCCACGAAGTTCTACGACGACCCCCCGTACCCTGGAGCGGAACCTACCTCTTGGGCAGTCATCTCGACAGGCACCTCGATGGATACGTTCGTTACGAGCAACACTTCCGTAATGATCTTTGGCACTCGTGAGGAGGCAGAGAGCCATGTCGCGGGGTCAGAATACCACCATCCGGGAAAATACACACACAGAATCGTACCTCAGTACGGGTGAGCCGTTGCCTACCAAGACAGACAAGAAAGAGAGTAGGGCAGTCGGGTTTACATCCCTAGTGGAGAGGGTCAACGACGCTGCGATGGTGCAAGCGGCTGAGGATGCGTACAGACTTCTCGGGGATGCTGTGTACTCTTCACAGGGAATAGTGAGCAATACCCTCAAACTGAGGCGTGGTGGGGAGGATACTGCCCTGTGGTGTGGTACCCTAGATGTGGTCCCACCGGGGTTCCCGTCAATCTTTGGGCGAGACATTCTCGTGAGGTTAGTAATCCCTACAGAAAGTCAGGCTTACGGCAAGTTCTCCAGCCTCTCGGGGGAGTACGACCCAAATAACAAGAGCATTCTTCTCGTTTTACCCACTACGTTCCTCCCCGCTGTAGAACCTGTGCCGATGTTCGGCTCCAGCTACACGGACTTGCCGGGTCGCACGGAAGCGTCTGTCGTGTTGGCAACTCGACTTCTCGGTGGCCACGGGCTTGATGTTCGCAAAGCCTTCATTCACGAAGCTGTCCATGCAATGGACGACCTTCGCGGTGTAGACTTCGCACAGGCTCTTTCTGGGGTCAACGCTATTGGGGACTCGACATACTTTGAGAACCCGGTGGAAGTAAACGCCAGATTCGTAGAGACGTTGCACCACTTCGAGCGGAGTATGAAGTATGGTGCCTTCGGAGACCCGGAATGGTTTGGGAGGTCATTCGGGTACACGGCACAGGAGTTTGCCTTGCTCTTCTACGATTACCTGTCCTCTTCCGCCTCCAACGGGTACGAGTACAGCGAAGAAACAAGGCGGTCTATCCTCTCCCGAGCGGCTGGAGAGTACGAGCGCCTGAGAATCAAGATGGGGGTGTGACTTGGGTACTTTTCGTAGGCTAGTGGAAGATGATTTCCTTTTCGATCCGTCCGGGATCGAGGACGCCTTCGCTTACGCTGCCGGTTCCGAAGAGCGGAAACGTCTGGTTATTGACAGGCTAATGAATGACAGGTTCCGGGACGGGGACACCATCAAGGGGTTCGTCAGGACGAACTTGGGGGGTCCAAAAGACATATTCTGGATCAAACCTCCCGGTAAAAGGGGTAGGGAAAAGGTCAGAACGAACTACCAACTGTGGGGAGACTACCCAGAAGAGATTGCCAATCTCTTGGGTATCGACAGGTACAACGTCTTGGATTACGAATAGGGCCTACCAATGCCTGAGCTACGACCGCTTTCCCCTGAAAAGACTATGCTTCGGATCATCGGGTCCGGGGTGTCGTTCCCGTTCAAGTTTTCAGAGGCGGGCAGGGTCAACTCCGTCTCTGTCTCCAAAGGCGTCCAGAAAGTCAACCAATCCATTCATAGCATCCTCACCACCCGGAAGGGTGAGAGGATCTTCATGCCCGAGTTCGGCTCCAACCTGCACCTCCTGGTTTTCGAGCCATTGGACGACTTCCTGTACCCACAACTTCGGGTGGAAACGGCGGAGGCTCTTCGTCGGTGGGAGAGGAGAATCAGGGTGACGGGTATTTCTTTCGTATCCCCGCGAGAGGTGAGCGCGGAAACCCTCTTGCAGCTAGGAACACCTCCCGAAGCGATCACCCGGTTGCAGGAGCGGTCATGGATTGGGATTTTCATTCAGTACGAGATCCTACAGTACCACGTTAAGGGTGCCTACATCTATCCGTTCGAGCTAGCTGCCCTCCCGTTTGAACAGACGACGGGCAGAACGTCTATCGGGGGTGCGTAGTGCGGTTTGAGGCCCTGGTCTCGACTCTCCTCACCGAGAGTGCTAACCTTCCTGACAAGGTGACGCTGTACCACGGCACCTCAAAGGTCAAGGCTCGTGCGTTCCTAGAGGACGGGATGAGCCGCCCCAAGGGGAAGATCAAAGCCTACCTGCAACAGAGGGGGCTGGAGATCGTCTCCACGTTCCTCCCCGGTGAAGATCCGAGCAGGTATCAAGAGGTCATTGACGACGCCGTTAAGGACTACCTCAGCACGATCCGAAAGCAAAGCAAGGTGGGGGCAGGGGAGAGCTACATTTACACCTGTATTCTACCAGCCGGGACGGAAGCCTACGCCCTGAAAGCGGGGCGAACAGGTTCGGAGGCTTGGGGAGCCCTTATCCAACGGATTGGTTTTGCCCTGGAGCGCCTGAGAAAAAACCTTGCAATGTCCGTTTCCGATGCGAAACAGAGGTACCCCGAAGAGGACAGCGGCGGAGTCATCCTCCGCATTGAAACCTCGTGGGAGGGTGTGTCTGCCCCCCTCTTAGTCGAGAAGGTGCGGACAGAGGGGGAGCCGGAGGCGGAGGCATCTTCCGTCCGGTCTCTCCGGGATGTGGTGCAGTTCTTCTACAACAGGTTCCCGGAAGGTCCGCCTTACTCCGAGATGTACGAGGTCATTTACGGTGCCATCCAATCGAAACGGGCTCTCGACTTCATTGACAATCAATACTTTGAGTGTCTGATTTCCCGAGACGTACCGGCCCATGAAATCTCCGTATGGAAAGAGGTCTAGCTGTGAACACCATGCAGAAGGCCACACACAGCCTCCTGGAGGACTATTTCCTCGATCTTGGGCCAACGATCACCCTTTACCACGGAACGTCCTCTGGGAAGGAAGAAAAAATCCGGTCTGAGGGGCTGCGAGTCCCACGGGGGAACCACCGCGAGTACCTGTTCAACCTCGCTCAGAAGGTGTGGGATGAGTTTGCTCCCCAAGCCGACCCGTCCATCTCTCCGGGGTCACGGTTACCTTCTTGGGTAGAGGACAAGCTCGAAACCTACTACCAGAAGCGCATCTGGGGCTCTGTGCCTGACGAGAACAAAGGCTACATCTATGCCTCCTACTTCATGGAGGTGGCAGAGACGTATGCCATCAAGTATGCGGAGAATGGGTCTGAGCTAACGGCCAAGCCGTACTACTACATCGGGCAGTACCTAGAGCGCGAGTACGGGTTCACCCTCCCCCCGCGATTCGACAAGGCAGAACCGATTGTCGTGGTCATGGAAGTGGATTGGGAGTGGATCACGGTGCCGCTCTACACACAGGGCAGCTTCAAGGACTTCCTCAAAGCCAAGCTACGTGACTACAAGCGGCAGGGGATGACCAAGGCTGACTTGGAGCAGGACGAGTTCCCCTACAAGAACTGGCGGTCAGAGGTTCTAATTACACAGGATGTCCCACCGTCCCGGATCACGGAGATCATAAGAGTATGAGAGTCCAAAAATCTTCTTTCTACCTCCTAGTCGAGAGCCTACTCCAAGAGGGTGCCTACGACCCAAGCATTTTCAAGGCCGTGTTCATGGGCGGTGGTCCCGGATCGGGGAAGGGGTTCTCCTCCGTTGCCGTGGGGTTGGCAGCTTCCGGTGGTATGGGCTCCGGTCCAGCGTACCTCACCTATGACGACATCATCGGAAGAGAGATCCGGCAAGCGATCAACACGACATCTTCCTACGGCTTGAAGGTGGTCAATATTGACGACGTATCGAACTATGTCAACCTGAAAGCCGGTCTCGGAACGCTCGACCCGGAGTCAAACCAGATTTCGATGGACTACGAGTACCTGAAACAGTACGACAAACCAGCTTACGACCAATCCCAGGATCTTCGCACCAACCGGGCAAAGCCGATGCACGCACAGAGGTTAGAGCTTTATAAGGAGTTGGGTTTGGGGCTCCTCATTGACCAGACCTCTTCCGACTACGGTAAGGTGTGGCAAATGAAGGCCGACCTGGAGGATATCGGGTACGACTGCGCCATGCTCTTTGTGAAGATGCCAAGAGACTTGGCATGGGAGCTAAACATCGCTAGGAAGGCGAACGGGCAGCAATCCGTTGCTGAGGCTGACTTCCACAGGATTTGGGATGAGATTGACGAGAACGCGGGAGCCTTTGAAAGCCTGTTCTCCCCGTTCTACTGGGAGGTGACAAACTACGGACCAGGGCACGCCCTAGAGGGGAAGTCGGAGGCGGAAAAGGCGATCCGATCCTTCTTGTCACAGCCCCCAACCAACCCGGACGTTCGGGACTGGATTGAGTGGATGACAAGCAATGGTTAGGTGGGAATTCCGCTAACAGGACGACAACCTCTTGACTGAATCCAAAATGTTGGTATGATGTCCTCGGAGGTGACGTATGGGATGGACAGTCAGAGGCAAGCCGTTTGAGTCAATCCCCGGCAGCTACGGACTCATGATGCTGGAGAACCCGGCCACCGGGAAGGAAGAGTTGGCTCGTGTCGTCACGAACGAAGCCTACGTTTGGCTCAATCACAACCCCGATGGGATTCCCCCCGAGGGCATTGACTTCAACGTCACCGACGAGGACCGGGAGCGGTTCGCCAAGTGGACGTACTACAAGTGGTGGAACGACTACTACGACGGGCCAGTCTGGGGAGACAAACTGTAATGACCAGCTTCGCAGAGGTAATCAGCAAGGTACTAGAGAAGGACTAGAGGGCCGTAACAGAGGCTTCCCTGTCCCGTCTCTACGCCCATGCACAGGACGGGAACTTCGCTATCGTGTCGGGCTGGCTGTCCTCTCAGCCCCAGGCGGAGAACGAGAAGGCCGACGCTGCCATTCGGCAGGAAATCAGGAATATGGGGCTCGGGTATATCGAGTTAGAGGGCCATTGGGAAGAGAACGAGCCGGAACCTTCCTACTTCGTCCCTGGTATGTCCAAGGCACAGACTGTTTCCATCTTGCAGACTTTCCGGCAAGAGGCGGTCATCTATGCCGGTCCTGAGACGGATGGCAGGGTGTTCCTCCTGTGGTCAAGTGGTGGAGAGGACGACTTAGGAGAATTCCACCCCGGCAAGATCGCACAGGCGTTCTCTTCTTGGAAGGGTCGCACGTTCGTTTTCGAGTCTCTTCCGTCCTCCTGGGCCGGTGCTGTAGGGGCGTCTAAGAAGTTGGGTAGAATCCACCGCCGTAGGTGAGGGGTCGGTATGCGGTTTTCAAGACTTACAGAGTCTACAATAGCGGACAAGCTAAAGAGCGAGTTACCCCCCAAGGCACTCCTCTATCATGGCACCTCGTCTGGAAAAATATCCAGAATCATGGATCGAGGGCTCCAGGTTCCAAGGGGTTCTATCTATGACTACTTAATGCGGGTGGCTCGTGAGACGTTGGACGCGGTAGTAGACTCCCCGGAAGCCATGAGAATCGTGGACAAGTACCTACCCGGATTCAAGCCGGAGGATGCCGCTTCTGATCTCGATTACCAAGTGAGGGACTACATCCACGGAACGCGGATGGCGTATTCTAAGGTAAGCATGGACTCAGACGCCTACATCTACATGGCCCCTTCGTGGAAAACTGCGATTGGGTACGCACACCAAGCTGCCGAGCATGGATCTGAGGCTTACGAACGCGGAAGGGGTGCAGCTATTTTCGCGGTTGCCAACTTAGCCAAAGGGAACTACCACGAAGTATCCGAGATGCTGTGGAAGGTTGCGCCCACACGGTTCTCTGGAGGTGGGAGGGCGATGGTTGTCGCTGCATGGGTTCCCTGGGACGCTACAAACATAGACAAAGACAGGGTGCTGAAGGAAGTGCAGTTAATGGTGGACACCCGGAGCAACCCCCTCTGGCACCTGCCACGAATAGTAAACTACGGCCAAGCGATCTACGACGCATCAACCGGAGGGGAAGTCCTCGTTCACCAAGACATCCCAGCTTCCGACATCTTGTGGGGGACACCGGAGGGGGGCAGCGGCCTCCTAGAGTTTGAGCGGTCAGTAGGGTGGATCGTGGATTTCTAGTCAGGTGGGGTTGACACCCCCTAAAGGTTATGCTAGTGTCTTAGTCGAAGGGAGGAACGAGACATGAGACACGGCAGCTTCCAGAACCTCTTGATGGGCGGCTCCAAGTGCGCCACCGCCCCAGAACCCCCCGCCCCCGGCGATGGGGCCACCCTCCTCTACTGGACGGACAGAGACCCCGCCACGGTGACTCGGATCGAGAAGATCCGGGGCCGCTACCGCGTCTACATCCGGCTCGACAAAGCCACCCGACTCGACTCCAACGGAATGTCCGAAGCGCAGGACTACGAGTTCACCCCCGACCCGGACGCCCAGGAGGAGGAGTGCCGGTTCCGCAAGGGCCGGTGGGAGACGCTGGGAGGTACCGCCGTCGCGTTCGGCTTCCGCAGCAAGTATCACGATTACAGATTCTAGGCGCAGCAGAGCAGGACTCTCCAAGCCCGGACTGACCATCCGGGCTCTTTTTTTCTTGACATGAACCTGATAGTGTGCTAAGGTAGGCACCTACCTGGAGGTGTATATGAACGAAATCACCCTACCCGCTATCTTCTGTTCCGCTGTCCTCGACACGGGAGAGGCGATGCCCCACGCTTTTGAGATCCTACGACGGGGCTCCCGTACATGGAAGATCGGAGCTACCAAAGAGGGGGCTCGGTACCTGTTCTCTGTGGCACAAGAGCTATCGGAGAAGGGAGACACACAGAGGCTCCGAAGCTCATCCGAGCGGGCCATCCTCCGACTGTACGGATTCAAGTTTTTGGAGGACTCCTATAGCCTGGGACTAGTACGCTCCAACCTCTCAGCCCTCAGTTACCTAAAGGACACGGTTGACAAGCTGTCCTCTGTGCCAAGTGAGAAGAGGGCCGTGGCTTTCGTCGTGGACTCCGTTGCAACCGCCGTTCTACAGGCTCTCGACGGGGACGTAGCGCCCCTAACGACTCTCCGAGAGAACCTGACTAAGAACCTGCTGTCACAGGAGTAACCTATGCGATCCTACATGACCGCTGACAGAAAGAAGCTCCCCCATATCCAGGACTTCCTACAGGACAGAATCAGGAAGGTGAGGGAGGCAGAGGAGCGGAGAAAGAAGGCCCGTACTCTCAGGAAGCTCGCCTCTACCAGCACAGAGGTTGACACAGAGCAGTAACCTTGCTAGGGTTACGGTGGAGGTAAGGATATGGACTTCCGAGTGAAGGACTTGAAGGATACTATGCCGGGGTGGGCTCTCATCCAATGGGACCATGACGGCCCCAACGGGTTGCCCAGACGGTCTCTCCAGGTGGAGAAGCCCATTGCCGACCTGTGGGCATCCGCTCCCGAGATGCTTTCGGTACTCTCGACCCTACTGGAGTTTGCCGACCCCTGGAGCGTACCAGGGGACGAAGGTGACATGGACAGGTGGATTGCCGCTGTAAAGTCGGCCAGGAGGATCGCGGATATCCTGTCCTAAAGGGGGGGAGCCATGAAAATCTGGCTTGATGATGACGCATTCAACCCGGACGCACCGGAGAAGCACCCCCCTCCGGGGTGGGTAGGCGTCACGAATACCTCAGACTTCCGGCGCTACTTCATGGCAGACGAAGTGGAGGAGATGAGCCTAGACCACGACTTGGGGGGTACCGAAACGGGGTATGACCTCGTGAAGTGGATCGGGGACCAAGTTCTTTTTCATGGCGCTTTCTTGCCAAAGTGGCACGTTCACAGCCGGAATCCTGTAGGGAGAGGGAATATGGTCGCCTTCCTCTACGCAGTCGAAAACGAAATCCAAATTGGGGCTTGACATAGCAGTAATGCCGTGTTAGAGTTCCCATCGTCGCAGGAAGGGTTCCTTGACAACTCGGAAGTGGAAAGTTTCTCGCGGGGTTGAAGTCGAAGAGGCCGAGACGCCTGACTGTCTATCAGGAGAAAGCGGGTTCGAGTCCCGTCTGCCCCGCCATTTTGACTTCTTTTCCCAGCACAGAGGGCCGTACATGGAGAGCGAGAAAGAGATGCGCTGCCGATCCAGGTAGCTGTCCCCGACGGGGGAACCAACAGCTACGCTGACCGCAAGCGAACTAAATCCGAAGATCCGCACACCCTCAGCGACGGCTGGGCCTGAATGCGGGCGCGAATCTCGCAACTCTGTGTTGGGAAAAGAGGTCAAGATTTTCAACGAAAGGGGAGGTAGCTCAGCGGTGAGAGCGGTTGCCTTACAAGCAACGGGTCGGGGGTTCAAGTCCCTCTCTCCCCACCACAAGAAAGATTTTTCGGCGTCCCTGGTGTAACGGTAGCATTCTTCTTTGTGAAGGAAGAGGCGAGGGATCATCCCCCTCGGGTCGCCCCAATGCCCCCATAGCTCAATTTGGAAGAGCAAGTCCCTCGTAAGGACAAGGTTGCTGGTTCGATTCCGGCTGGGGGCTCCAATCTGAGGGATGTTCGTCTAACGGCAAAGACCCCAGCCTCTTAAGCTGAGCAATCAGGGTTCAAATCCCTGGCATCCCACCATCTACAAGACAGGAGGCAGCGATGCGCGTGTTCCTGGTACGATGTATAACCGGCCCTGACAGCTAGCGGTCAGGACTCTCACCCTCCCGGAAAGCGGGGCAATCAGAGAGGGGAGAAAAAAATAGAGCGGCCAGTCGCCAAAGTAGGGCATCTGCGCGAAACCCCGTACTGGACTGTCGGCAAAGTGGAGACCGGCGGTTTCTGGCCAAGGCGGGAACTCCCACCGCCAAGTGAGGCTCGGGAAGCTGGGAGGTAAAATGGGGTTGGCCCCCCTACAATCCTCCAGAGAGGTACTAGCCATACCGCTCACTCCTCCTCGTAAGGGAGAGAGCAGCGGGTTGATCCGCCCCCTACCTCATTTTTCCTCCGCCCGCATGGCTGGAAGTGGTAGACATGAAACGATACGGACCCTACGAATCAAGACAAGGTTACCTGTTCTGCATTGACATAGACGGACCTGCCCGGAGTGTGGGGTGGTAGTATCAAAGTTGTGTAGTCATGTCAAGCATAATCAAGTGAACATGGGTAAGGCTGGACCGTTCTGTGGCCGCTCCTGTGCAGGAAGATTTAACCAAAGGAAACGAATGCCCGCGTAGCCCAAATGGCAGAGGTATCTCCCTCAAAACGAGAAAAGTGGTGGTTCGAATCCACTCGCGGGCACCATCAATCTTCGGGTAGGTAGCTCAGGGATAGAGCATCCGGCTGTTAACCGGACTGTCGGAGGTTTGAATCCTCCCCTATCCGCCAATCTTTGGGTCTCGCTCAGGGAGCGTCGGGGTCTCCAAAACCCTGACCGCAAGGTTCGAGTCCTTGGAGGCCCGCCAACGGGCGAGTAGTTTAAAGGGAGAACAGTACCCTTGCAAGGTACGGGTGGGGGTTCGATTCCCCCCTTGTCCACCACGGCGCAGAATACAAAGGGTCGCGTACCTAGCCTTTCAAGCTAGACCTAGCAGGTTCAAGTCCTGTCTGCGCTACCAAGCCCCTATCGTCTACGCTAGCTAGGATCGCGGTCTCTCTAACCGCAGAACGGGGGGCAGCACCCCGTAGGGGTACCATGACGCGGGTAGGCCCGGTGGCCAGCAAGGTCTCATAAGCCTTTGCGGAGGGGTTCAACTCCCCTACCCGCAACCAATCAGACAAAACCCCCCAAGGCTATGCTCCCAAGCACCTCAAACCGGGGGGTTACTTCCAAAGCTCTGTGTTTCTAAGCGTGCCCGTCCGGGCAAGGTTACGGCGCTCTTTCTGCCGTAGCGGTGTAACTCCTGACTAGCTACCAGGGTTCCGTCCAATCGCAAGGCAACAGAACGCGGCCCTGTCGCGTGTACCAAACCAATTCGCGCACTCGTTTGTCTGGTGGCACGGGTGGCCTACGTTGGCGGGTCGTACACGGGGGAGGAACCAGACTGCCATTTGCGAGCCTAAACCTTCCCCCCGAACGGGTGCCGCCATCCCGTCGGGGACAATGCTGGTGGACGGGCACACTTAGAAACATCCGAGAAGCAACGAACGTATTGGGGTGTCGCCAAATCGGACAAAGGCACTAGGCTCTGACCCTAGCATGTGGAGGTTCGAGCCCTCCCACCCCAACCAACCCAACTCAGGAGAGGGCAATGGGCGAAGAGAGGAAGATTGACCACCTGATTCAACGAAGGTTCCTCCGTCCCGTTGACGGGCAGGGGGGCGACCTGGATAGCGTGTTCGCCAAAGTGACAGAGGTGGACTACCCCGATGGAAAGGTCAAGTCCATCGACGTAACCGTGCAGCTTATCATCGCGGGTGACCGAATCTACTTGGGGGACTACTACCACGAGCCCGACGGTAGGAGCGTTCTCGACATGAAGAACACGGCAGACGTTCTCCTCGACATCGCAGACACCCTCCAACAGGCGGGCAGGGAAATCTACGACTTGGCGGAGAGAGTCAACCGTGGTCTGCCCACCGCTGAGGACTGAAGCCTCTACGGATAGGCAAATCGACTGGCGACGAAGCCCGCCTCGAAAGCGGAGGAGCTTAACGGCCTTGGGGGTTCGATTCCCTCCCTATCCGCCATTTTCCTGTTGACACCACCTAACGGTTATGCTACATTTGCAATCGAAGGGAGGGACGGACAATGGGATGGGACTTCGGATACGAGAGCAAGGCGGAGACGGTGCGGAATCTTCTGGACCCCGCTCGGTTCGTGGCAGGGTACAAGCCGATCACTCACAAGCTGGTGGGCAGCGACCTCTGGATCGTGGTCGAGACCCCCAGCGGTCAGAACATGATCGTCCTCTACAGGATCGCCACCCGCCGTGGGATGACGGGCTACATGGGGATGCCGGAAAGCTCGGGGCCGTACTACTTCACTTGCCCCCTGTCCTTCCTCGACATGGCCCCGGAGACGAACCCCGAGTGGCGAGCCAAGGTTCGGGCACACCACGCTCGTAACGAGGGCAAGAAGGACATCCGTGTGGGCAGCAAGGTTCTGGTCTACGGGAAGCCCTACACCGTGGTCGGAAGAATTCGCCGCTCGCTGCTGGTCGTGAACGAAGCGGGCCGTCAGTACCGGATCGGAACCCGCTCCGCTTTCCACTGTCAGGAGGCTGCATGAACACCACGATTCCCCTGTCCGACGCTACGATTTCCATTGACCTGACCCGGCCCACTCCCGACGTTCTCGGGTTCTGGAAAGACTTCGCCAACGTCTGTGGTGAGTTCGCTACGGTGAGGGAGGACGGGAAAGTCGGACTTCCCACGACTCTGGCAGCGTTCTGGCATGGTGCGGCCTGTGCTGACAGGCTTCGCCACAAGGCTACGGAAACCACCCGGCGAGCGGGGTCTGCGGACACCCCCGGAAGGTTCCCTCTCCCGTCCTACCAGGACTACCTTGGGCTGCTGGATATGCTTCGACGCCCCGCTACGATGGAGGAGGACAGGTACCACCGGGATGGGTTCGCGTATTGGCTTGACAAGGTTCGTGACTACCCAACCTGGGAGGGTGGACTGTACCTCGACGGGTACTACGACTTCGCATAGGAGAAGGAAATGAACACGAAATACAGCATCCGCATGGAAGGTGCCGACCTCCTGTCAGAAACCTGGGAGACGACATGGGAGGAGTTCGCCCGTGACAACGAGGGAGACGACGATCTTCTCGACGCCGTTTCCTCTCTCCGAGTTGGGGAGTCGGAGGTTTTCGGGGGTGGGGCATCTCCGATTTTCACGATCACTCGTACCGAGTAGGGGGTTGACAAAGGAAAAGTTACTTGCTACACTCCCTACTGTTGAAACGGTCTTTGACAACTAGCTAACAGAGGTTGACCCTCGGCTCCGTAGGGGGTTTTATACGGGCCTGTCACGCTCCAGGCAGAAGGGTGTGGAGCAGAGGTTGGACGGGTGTACCGGGAGTACCGACCAGCCCGACGAGTGGGTACAGTAGGAATGTCGCGTTCCTCCGTGCGACTCTAAAGACGATACGGACGTAGGTGGGGTGAATAAGGAACGGGTGAATACCCAATAAACCCGTTGAATCCCGACATGGTGCGCCGGTTAGCCCCACTAAGCCCCGGCTAGGGAACCCGGTTTGGGAGACCGTAACTAAGGACTGAGGGAGGCGAGCTTCGGCTCGTAGGGTGCGCTTCGGGCTTGGGCAGACACGAGACACCCGCACTCTAACAGGTAGGGGGATTCGGGGGATAACTTCGGGCTTGGATTAGACGCGAGTAGTCCTACCTCTACAGGTTAAGGCCACTACAGCGGTGCAAGGCCGCTGCCGGAGTTCCCGCAGTTTCGGGGCATAGCTCAGCTTGGCTAGAGCGCACGCTTTGGGAGCGTGAGGCCGGGGGTTCAAATCCCTCTGCCCCGACCATTCTCAGTTTTCCAGTCAGCCCACAGCCGGTGGGTACTCATGGGAACGCCTGTTGCAACAGGCCCCCTAGCTAAAACTGTGAGGTTCCGTCTCACACCTACCACAGTACCGGAAATCCCTGAAACCGGCGGGGTGAGACCCGTGATGCGGTTTGAAGAGCGTACTGTGGGCTGACTAGAGAACTGAGGAGTAGGTGCCGCCCCCTCACCTTAACCGTGGGGCTAATGGTGGGATGATGTAGGAAAGACCGGCTTCCCCACCCTATGCCGGTCACTTAGGGGTGTTAGACTCGTAGGGGGCGGGAGCGGGCTGTAACCCCGTCGTGGCAAAACCACCCCCCTGGTTCAACTCCAGGGCACCCCACCAAAAGGATAGGCAAGCCGATAGGTGACGGCACTCGGTTGGAAGCCGAGCGAGGTGTAAAAGCCCTTTAGGGTTCGATTCCCTATCTATCCGCCAACGATGCCCCGGTAAGCACACGCCTGATTCTGTGAACCGTACTTGGGGGAGGTCAGGGGTCCATACTCACCGGACGAAGAATAAAGGGAACGCACAGGTTTTGGGTGGCAAGTCCGGTTGACTCGGGCCGTCTTATAAGCGGCTGTCTGCTGTAGGGTTCGACTCCCTCCCGCCCGACCAAACGAATCCGAAATGCCGAAGTGGTGAAATGGCAGACACGCAAGTCTTAGGAACTTGTGCCTCTGGCGTGCCGGTTCGAGTCCGGCCTTCGGCACCAAACCTCCACCTTGCTTTTGATTTCAGACAGTACCCACTCTCCACGAGCGGGTTTGAAATGCTTCATTGCGGAAACGTCAATCAGGCAAAGGGAGATGCCTCTCTCAGCACAGGCTTGGAACTTCCTGTCGTCATTGTTCTGAATCTGTGCTAACTTTTCGGGACCATAAACAGCCTCAAAATGAAGAGGGCCATTCAACTCAAAAGCGAGTTTTAAAGTCGGAAAGTAAATGTCAAGCTCAGAGTTGATAGCGTCTTTCCTGTTGAAGTGGATTTCCAGGTCAGGGTAAAGAAGAGTCAGTTGCTCCTCTAACCAAACTTCCAGCTTGGATCTTCGGACTCCCACCGTCTTGTGAGTGTTCCGGTAGGTTACAGAGCAGGAGCGAGAACAAAAGTGATTCTTCGACCGGGCGTACTGTGACCAGCACCGCTCTAATTTTTCTCCGCAGAGACTACACACGGTACTAACCTTAAGGCGGTTACCACGGAGGAGGTGGCTAGCCTTAGAGTTACAAGACTGGCTGCAATACTTACCAGCCCGAGCCCACGTTCCACAAAAACCTTTGGCACGCTCCATCGTCAGTAAGTCGTTCTTCCCCCTGAGAAATGGGTTCCCGCAATAGTAACATTCTAGGGGGAGTAAGTCTCGGCTCTTAGCAGACTCAAACTGTTCTTTCGTGTAAAGCGGTTTCATGGCGCCTCCTGCCAGATACAGGAACAGATTTCGTGGGTGTAGCGGTAAAAGGCAGTTTTCGATTCCTTTACCTACCGCCAGTTAGAGGTCGGGTAGCTCAGTCGGTAGAGCGGGGGCCTGAAGAGCCCCGCGTCGGGGGTTCAAGTCCCTCCCTGACCACCAGGGGATGTAGCTCAATTGGTTAGAGTGCGGCTCTGATAAGGCTGAGGTTGAAGGTTCGATTCCTTCCATCCCCACCACTCTAAAGTACCCCTCGCTGCCGAACCGATCCAAAGCGAGTGAACCGGACACCACGAGAGGCAGCGAGGGGGTTTGTCCTCATAGCTTAACGGGATAGAGCTTCGGTTTCCTAAACCGAGGGTCGAGGTTCAAGTCCTCGTGGGGACACCACGTACCTGTCGCCTAACCGGAGAGGGCACCGGGCTTCTACCCCGGCTGTGGGGGTTCAAATCCTCCCAGGTACACCACGATCCCATAGCTTAACGGGAAAGAGCCCCGGTCTACGAAACCGGAGGTCTAGGTTCAAGTCCTAGTGGGATCACCATTGCCGAGTTGCCTGAGCGATGAGGGAACCGCCTGCAAAGCGGTATCAGAGTGGTTTAACTCCACTACTCGGCTCCATACGCGGATGGGGTGTTATGGTCGCATACGGGCCTTCCAAGCCTTGAGGTGCCGGTTCGAGTCCGGTCATCCGCTCCATGTTCCCTTCACCTAACAGAATAGGGTACCGCCGCCTTCGGAGGCGGATGTAGAGGTTTGAGTCCTCTAGGGAACACCACCAATGCTCCCACTTCCGAGAAGTGTCAACCCCTGGTAGCTAGTATCCTATGAGGTCTCCCATAGGACTGTCTCGCTCGAATGAAATTCAAAAAATTGGTTTCTGCGGTGCTTACGGAGTCTCCTGTAGGGATCTCTCGCGGTACAGACAGCTTGGATTGGACATCCAAGGCGCTGAAGCTGTACCACGGCACGGTGTTAGCCAAGGCGAAGCGGTACATCCGGGAGGGGATCAAGGTTCCCACGGCGACGATTGACGCACCCGTACTCGAAATGGCAACGGTGTATTGGGAGAGAGCGGTGGGTTTAGCCCTTGAATCGGGTGTTCCACAGGACGCGATACCGAGAACGGTTCCAGACGACTTGCTCTGGGACATTACCGACGGGTACATCTCCGCTGTACGTGGACACACTACGGGGAGGCTCGGCTTTGATGACAAGGCGATCTACATGACGACGGACTACCACACGGCGAGCGAGTACGCACGATCCGTAGAGGGGTTCGGGTCAGAGTTGCACCTCCAGATAGCCTCCTCCGTTGCCAGCTACGTCAACAGGATCGCTAGGTCTCTTGGGGAAGATGTAGCGGGGGGAGTGTTCACGAATGACCTTTGCCGGTTTGACGGTGACTCAGGTGAGCCGACCGTGATTGAGTGTTGGGTTCCGTTTCAGTCCATCGCCCTCCCCAAGTACGGGGGTAGACAGGGCTTTGAGGTTCTGACTGCCCTGGAGATTGACTTGTTCCCGGAGGGGTTTTACGAAGTCCTCGTCATTGACGATGTTCCTCCGTCGGCTATCGCAGGAATCGTGTAGGGAGAGGTAGTCTAGTGTCAAGCACACTTAGGTACACACAGCGGGACTTTGAGTCAATTCGGCAACAGCTTGTCGAGTTCATTCCGGGGATTACGGATAGGTGGACAGACTTCTCCCAAAGCGACCCAGGTATCGCACTCCTGGAGCTTTGGGCAGCGATTGGGGCACAGCTTGGATTCTACCTAGACCAGAGCGCCCAAGAGGCGTTCCTGCCCACCGCAAGGCAGCGGCGGAACGTCATCAACCTCTGCAAGCTCATCGCCTACAAACTGTCGCACGTAACCTCTTCCACCTCCGTTGTCGAGTTCTCCCTACCGGGGGCCTACCCAACTCGGGTAGAGATCCCTAAGTGGACACAGCTTGCCACACAGGGCGGGGAACCGATCTACTTCGCCACGACGGAATACGCTGCTATCCCCGCTGGAGACACAACCGTACAGGTAGGTGTCAGGCAGGGTAGGGTGGCCACAGAGACGTTCACGACCTCCGGTGTCGCGTCGCAGACCCTTCTACTCAGCGAGAAGATGGTGGACACGCTCTCTGTCGAAGTCATCATTGACGGAGTTCTGTGGCGGCAGGTTGACTCGTTTGTCAACGCACAGGCAGATGATCGTGTCTACATGGTGGACGTAGACCACAACAGCGAGGTCAGGATCACCCTACCAGACGGGTTCTTCGGGTACAAGCCGGGACGGTCGAATACCCCCAATGCCAGCGTCAGGTACCTCGTGTCCGACGGAGTGGACGGCAACCTTGGGATCAACGTAGTCAAAGTCATCATAGACGACATTACGGACTCCGGCGGGGTTCCCGTTTCCGTCTCCGCAACCAACGTCCAAGCTGCTACGGGGGGTGCCGACCAGGAGACCATCGAACACGCCCGTAAACAGGCCCCAGCGGAGCTATCAGCCCTTTTCCGGGCCATGACCAAGGGAGACTTCATTGCGCTGTCTGAGGGCTTCCCAGGCGTCGGGAAGGCCAATTGCTGGGGTGAGCAGGAATCAGGCCCCCCCAACTACGACCTGTTCAATTGGGTTATGATCGTCGTGTCTCCCGAAGAGGTGACACGGGAGGCCCTGCTAGACGACCCCGTGAACAACGGGAAGCTGTCCGACCAGCTAAAGACAGACCTGTTCAAGTTTTTGGAGGAACGTAGGACGATCACCACTCGGGTCAAGTTTCTCGATCCCGTCTACGTCCCGATTGACCTGAAGGCTACCCTGTACTACGAGAAGGGGGTATTGCCGAGTGTGGTCAAGGCGGGAGCCGAAGAGGCCATCCTGGACGCCTTCAGCATGGACAACGCGGTGTTTGGGAAGGAAGTCAGGAAGAGCAACGTCTACAGAATTTTGGATTCCGTAGATGGGGTGGCTTGGGTAACCCTGACCGAGTTCTCCTCCGACGAGCCAGACACTATTGTAGAGTCTGTGACTCTGAAAAACTACGAGCTTCCGTATCTACGCACCCTGACCCTCACAATGGAGAGGGCACAGGACGTTCCTGCAATCGCTACTTCGTACCCCTGCCCGCCAGAGGTACCCATTCCCGTTGACTGAGGATCGCCATGAAGAGAGCTAAGAAGTCACAGTTTGAGAAGATGGTAGAGAGCCACCTCCTGCCCAAGCCCCCCGAAGAGAATTGGGGTTTTGACCTCTCGGTTTGCTCACCGGACAACTTCACAAAAGTTCTCTCTATCATGGGAGCTACACCGGATGGTATGGTTCGGAGCCCGGAGGGGTACTTCGAGTGGTATGGAGACTTCGGAGTAGTGGTCACGGGGAACAACCCCTACACGGGGGAGTACATGAGAGCAGGAAGAGACCCGGAGGTAGGGTACTGTTCTTACGTCGGAATCTCCGGTGACAAAGATGCAGTACGGGCGGCGGCGGATGCCTTCCGGTCGCTGGCGGACTATACCAAAGACGAGAGCCCCCATTCTCGTGACTTCATTTGAGGAGTAAAGCATGGGCAGACTATCCACTTACGCAAAGAACAAGTTCCTCGACCATATCACAGGGCGAGCGCAGTTCGCTTTCCCTACTGTATACCTCTCGTTGTATAACGGTGACCCGGAGACCACGGGGACGGAGGTAACAAATCCGGGCACGGAGGGGTACGCTCGTCAGGTAGCCACCATGAATGCCGCAGAGTCGGGCGTGATCGACAACGCCGCAGCGGTAACTTGGGGGCCTGCACTCGTAGAGTGGGCGGAGTGTTCCTTCGTTGGGGGCTTTGACGCCGCTTCGGGAGGGAACCTACTGTTCCTAGACGAGATCGACGTAGCCAAGACAGTTGCTATCGGGGACTATTTCCAGATTGACCCTGGTAGCATGGTCATTACCGTTACGCAGACAGAGCCGGGACTGTAACGTATGGCTTCCCTATCAGCCTCCATACGTAACGCCCTCATTGACCACCTGACGGGAACTGCTACCTACACCCCCCCTACGTTCTACGTTGCACTCTACACGGGTGACCCCGCTGTTGCTGGTGTGGAGGTGACCACTCCAGGGACGAACGGGTATTCCCGGCAATCTCCCGGTCTAGGAGCAGCATCGAACGGGTTGGCCTCCAACGTGGCCGATGTAGTGTTTGGTCCTGTAGATACCGCGAATTGGGGGAACGTAACCCACGTTGCCACATTCGACGCCGCTTCCGGCGGGACTTTGCTGTGGGCCGATCCAGTAACCGAGTGGGTTATGCCTATCGGAGCCACCTACACCATCTCCACAGGAAAGTACCGCGTAAGGATCTCGTAACTTGGCAACCCGCTTCTACTTACGCACTACGAACCTCACCGGAAAATCCCTGGTTGGTGGTTGGGATCAGGATAGGCGTCTCCAGAACCGCGTCATTGCCCCCGGACAAAGAATCCTCACACAGTCGAGAACTAAGACTGGGTTCTCATTGGCAATGAACAACGTCGTAGAAGATTCCAGGAAGAACACCGCCATGTTCCTTCTGGAGTCTCCCCCCCTAGCCCCAGGTCAGACAATTGACGGGACAGTTACATCGCTGTGGGAGTGTGCCCAAAACACGTCGGGATCGATTTCCGCGCAAGCCTGCGCCCAAATATTCGTAGGTATCGTAGACAGGAACGACCAGCTTCTCGCCACTTTGATTCCTCTGAAGTCTGGATCGGTGAGTAGTTTGTGGACTTCAGGGTCTACGAAGAGATACTTTGCTTGGGCACAGTCTGTAGGTTCCACCATAGGTACACCTGTACTTATCGACCCGTCGTGGGACGCGCCAAGACTTCGGGTTGAGGTCGGAGTCAGCCAGCAGAACACGTTAACTGGAAACGCAACTTACGGTCCCTGGATCTATGGTACTAGCAATAACGCTTCCGACCTGTCTGGGGCGGATGGTAACGGAAGCTACACGAGCTACAACGCTTGGGTAGAGCTTAGTGACGACATTCTGTTTACAGCCGACGTAGAAGTCACTAGCGTTTCCGACTGCGACGTATCAGGTCGGGGTAGCTACTACTCAGAGCAGGCCGGTAGGCACTATGTAACTGCCCACGATCCAACTATTCACCAGATGGAATCGGGGGTGGCTACCGACTTCACGGAAAAGTTGACAACGGACGACCTCTTCTTAGACAGGGGGGAAGAGGTATTTGCGTTTATCGGTGGTTCCACCTGTGTCAATTATGGGTCAATCTACGACACGGTTCAAACGCACGTTCAACTGCGAGCGCAAAGTGAGGGCGGTGAAGATGTAATTACCTACCACAGGGTAGGGGGTGTCCCGGAATGGTATGACTGGACGGGATTGGGCGGAGTTGCTGTCTACGAAGCGAAGTACACGGGGAACCACAAATTCTCTTTGTGGATGGCAAAACCCCAAAACGACGGAGTTGGTCAGTTTAGGGATGCTTCTATTGTGGTTTTTCGCAGAGAGCTTGGGGATTTAGTAGCCAAGTCGGAAACCACAGCAACTCACGGGGTTGGGACCCACACACTACTGACTCTTGACCTCCCACCAAACCAGTCGTTCTTTGTCATGGGATCGGTCATAAGCTCTAGAGCTATCTCTACAAACGGACAAGCCAACTACGCAATCAAAAGTGGCGCTGAAACTCTAGCATTGCAGTTTGGGTTGGACGCGATCTTTTACGGTGGCTCCAATATTCCGTTGACCCAAGAGAGGCAGGTGATTTCTCCGTTCTGTTTTGTGGAGACAGGTGCAGAAGGTAAGACGATCACTCTGGATAAGATTGTTCTCACTTCTTCCTTCTCGTCTCACTCCGCGTATCTAGTCGCTATCCCCTTTGACAGGATCGGAGGCATCCAGAGGCAGGAGCTAGCTGACCCGGCAAAAAAATACGCACCCCCCGGGACGTACCCCGTTATATCCCACACTACTACCCCGGGCATGGGCAAGGCGTTGGTTGTTGCTGGCCCGAGAAATGGGATGTTGACTTACGGACAAGAACTATCGATCTACCTTTATCAAGATAGAGAGAGGAAGGGCGGTGTCCAGAGAGCGCAAGGTCGAGGAAGTACAACCGTTGGTGTCAGGGCAATAACCCTCGTCTATCCTTACACAGAGGATGGTCTGGAACACACCCTAGACTTGGAGGTCTACAACAATTCCGCCGTAACGAACCAATTCCAAGGGGTAACTAACCCAGCGATCTACGTGCTTTCTCTTGACCACGTACCCACAATCAACAAGGGTGACGTAGACATAGAGGCCCAAGTCAACGTGGACATTGACGGGGACATCCCCGTTATGACGGTTATCCACGACGCGGGTGAGGTAGGCGTAGAAAGTACCGTTGACGTTGCAGTATCCCCTCTCGTTATTCGGCAGTCATCTGTCTCCGTAGAGGTTGACCCCTACGTCTTGATTGAGCCGGGGGTTATCCGAACGGCGGGGATCGACGTAGAAGCGGCTGTCAACGTAAGCATCTCCGGTAAGGTCATTCAGCGGAGCCACTACTTCCGGGACAACCTACTTCGCTTCCTACCCGGCGAGTTCGCGTACCAGGACAGGAGCATTGGAGACCTAGAGGACTTCCTCCAGGTGGTATCCCTCTCGATGGACGAGTTTGATTCGTTCATTGAGGAGTTCACCACGATCTTCGACGTTGACACCTGTGAGACCAAGTACCTGCCCTACTTGGCTAAAATGATCGGGTACCCACTCTCCGAGAGAGACGACGAGGACTCACAAAGAACACAGCTTAGGGAAGCGGTATCGTGGTACAAGAGGAAGGGTCTAACGGAGTCCTTCCGCATCCTGTTCTACTCCCTTGGCTACGTCATCAACCTTGTGGAGCTTTGGACGAAAGACTACGAGACGTTCCATAAGTACCCCGGATCGTTCCTCCCCAGGGTGTTCCGAGCGGAGGTTTTCGGTACCTCATCCCCAACGGTCTCTGTGTCGTCCAATACGTGCGCTCTCCGAATCCGCATTGATGGGAGCCCCGCAGTAGACATTCGGTTGACACCGGAGGTATCCAAGCCTTTGGATACGATTGCCCAAGAGATTCAGGTCAAGCTGGTAGACGTAGGCGGGCAATGCGTAGTGGAGGGGGGGAAGCTCGTTATCCGCTCGCTGGAGTCGGGTCAGGAATCTTCCGTCCGTCTAGAGGACGTTCCCCTGTCCGCCTACTCCATCCTTGGCCTGTACCCAGGAACTTGGTACGGATTCAACCCCGTGGTGCCAGACGACTTCGTAGACCTGAAAGAGAACGGAGGGGCTTGGTACAAGAGCCCCCACTTCGGGATCGAAGTCTTTGCTATCAAGGACTACGTTCTCGATCCAGAGGAGTTCTGGTACATCCGCGACCGTATCGAGCTTGTCCGCCCTGCCCATACGGTTCTCGACTGGATCGACTACGTGAAGGCGCTGGCAGACACCTTCTCTGTTTCGGAGAGCGACTTCATTGCCGAACTCACTCCGGGGCAGATTGATGTTTGGCCGTTCCCTATCTGCATTGACCGGGGTGAGAACTCACAGTTTGAGTACCTGAGAGACGGTCTCGTACCGAATCGGAGTGAGGTCACACGAGTCGAGTACCAGCACTACCGACTCGTCATTGACACCGCCCCACGACGGAACCAGTTTGAGTACGAATACTACATCCTCTCCCGAGACTCGGAAACCGGGCCTACCCCCATGCCTACGCGGGGTGAGCTTCACTACTACCGAGACGGAATGCCCATTGGAGACCCCAAGCGCGACTCTTGCGGGTACGACGTAGAAGAGGTCAATATCCACGTGGCTTGGGAAGAGGCGCAGTCGTGGTGCATTGCGCTCTACAGAGACGGTGGGGCCAAGTATCGGGATCAACCTGACACTTGGTACAGAGACGGGTCATTCACCCTTGTCACTAGCAGAGACCCCTACTACCTTGACAGAGACGGTCTGGATATGCTATTAGATCGTAGCGGTTGCTACCCACCCCTTGACGCGGATCTTGGCCTCCTCTTCGAGCGGCCAGACTTGCCGGGTGTGTGGTTCACGAGTCTTGACGCTATGTCCGACCCTGAGTCGCTTGGGATCACCGAGCTACTTCCACAACCCGGAGAGGATGGTCCGGGGATCTAGGAGCCCTACCGTGAGACTTCGTAACCTTTTCCTCGTGGGAGCCTTGCTCCTACTGATTTCCGCTACCCCCGGACTTGGGGAAGAGTACGGGCACTACTTCTCCGTCGTTCGGGACACCACAGGTGCAGCCGTAGAGGCGGCACAGGTAACTGTGTATCTTGCCGGGACAAACACCCTGGCGGTCATTTACTCCGACGACCAGGGAACCCTCAAAGGGAACCCCCATACATCCGATGCCCAAGGGAACTATGACTTCTGGGCGGCACCGGGACTCTACAAGCTGTCGATCACGAAGCCGGGGGTTGGGGCTGTCGTAACGGACAACATCCCTGTAGGAACTCAGCTTCACGCGGATTCCCACAAAGAGGGTGGCACCGACGAGATAGGGTTGAACGACTTGGCGGGTACGCTGTCCTCAGCCCGGATCGAGGACGGAACGATTCTGAGTGAGGATATCTCCGCGACGGCGGGGATCGAGGAGTCCAAGCTGTCTTTGAACTTCCCGACGCACTCCAACGCGAATGACCCGTCCTCCAACCAGAAAGCGGCCATGTCGGGCACCTCTGGTCTACCCAACAACCTGAATCGGTACGTCACCTCCCAAGACCCCCGCATGACGAATGCCCGGACTCCATCCGCCCACGCGGCAAGTCATGGGGCAGGGGGTGGAGATCCCGTTACCATAACACAGGCGCAGATCGCCAGCCTAAACGTGGGCACAGACCTGACCGCAGACTTGGAAGAGGAGTCCCACGCTTCCGAGCATGAGCTTGGGGGCGCTGACGAGGTGGACGTTGCGGGCCTGTCGGGCGTCCTAGCTGACCCGCAGACAGTCGAAGTCCTACGGAGTGGGGTGTCCATAGCCTCCCGCTCGAAAGTGAACCTCATACCGGGAACCAACGTCACCATGTCGGTGGTAGACGATGGGACGAAAGTAGACGTAACGGTAGGTGCCAACGTACAGGCGAGCGGCTTGTCCTTCTACGAGGGTTTGGGTCTCGTGCAGGGGGACACCACTAAGCTGACTTACGGAGTCGGGTTTGACCTGACTACGCCCTCCGCCTCAGAGGTACAGGTTGACCTTGACCTATCGGAGATCACGGTTTCCGCAGACGAGATCGGGGGCATCCCCGCCAACTCACCCCCCGCAGACGGCGACGTTCTACAGTATGTAGTAGGGGATGGGGAGTGGGTACCGTCACAGATTACGGTAGACGTTCAAGAAGAAAGCGTAAGCATTGGGAGAGTACAGTCCCTAAACTTTGGGGTAGGCTTTGATACTACTCTTTCTGGCACCGATGCGGATATAGACCTTGATTTATCTGAGGCCACCATACCGGAGATCGTGGTGTCCAAAGATGACGGGGTGGCAGTCGTTACCTCAAACACCTTAGATTTCGGAACGGGCCTAGTAGTAACCGATGTTCTAGGGGAGGCCAAAGTAGACGTAGACCTATCCTCCCTTTCCCTATCGGCAGAGTTGATTTTCGGCAATGACATTGACTCAGGAGCCGCTACCCCATCGGACGGGGATATCCTGAAGTGGTCAGCAGCCGGTAGCGCATGGGTACTGACAGACGACGTTTCCGGGTCAACCGCATCCGTTAACGAGGAAGGGACGGAGGTAGTCCCCGTCGTGACTAGCCTAGACTTCGGTGCCGGGTTTGACGTTACGGAATCCCGCGGGGAAGCAAACATCTCTCTTGACCTAACGGAAGTTTCAGTCGTAGCAACAGGTTTGAATGGCACCCTAGAATCCTACGGAGTCCTGATTGACGGGCAACCATCCGTTGGGGACGCCCTGGTGTGGACAGACAAGGAAGTTTTCAATACCGGTTCCCCATCATTTCTCATTGTTGGGTATGATTCTACTTTTGATCCGTACAGTTATATATCACCAAAATTGGCGTTCCATCCGGAACAATTTGTTTTGACTACTATAGATCAGGACGGGAATTATTCTAGTGTGTCTTTGAGAGATGATGGTATAACGACCAATCACATAGATTGGGGGTTGGGTCCTGGGCAAGTTCAACTTTCTCAAATTCCCGGATCAATAATTGCTGCACAGATTTCTGATCCTCTTACTGATGCCCAAGTAGAAAATAATTTAACCATCTCTTCGAGCGGTTCCGTAGCGGGGGGGGCAATCAAGTCAGGGACGGTGGCTCCCACCTACCTTGGTGACGTAGCGGTGGAAACGAAGAGCATCATCATCCCGTATCCGCTGCCATCCTCCAGCGTCGGGTACCTCTACTTTCCCAACGTCGCTGCGATCACACGAGTCTCTGCTAGAACGAGGGGGGCTAGCTGTAACATAGGGTTCAAAGTGAACGGAACGGCTGTCCTAGCCTCCGACCTCACCGCCACTACGTCTGGAGCTACGACTACGACTATCGCCAACTCCGCGATAACCGCTGGAGCTTGGGGAGAGTATACCATAGGTGCATCCTGCCCAAGCACCGTAACGGAAGTGACAATAAATGTTACGTATCGCATTGGCTCTTAGCCTCATCCTGGTCGCCTCAGTAACGTGGGGGATTACCCAAGTCGGGTACCCCAACGTGGACTTAGGGGGCAAGGTGTGGAAGAGCTACCCCGCGTCTGGATCGGCATTTGCGAAGGTGGATGAGTCCCCTGGTTCGGGGGACGCTGACTACATTTTCGCAGACACCGCCGCGACGATACAGGTACTTGGGGTTGCTCCGCCAGCGATGGGGGGTTCCTTTGCAGCATCTCCCGTGGTAGTGACGATACGAGCGGGATCAATCGGGGCGTCTACCACGTTGGAGTACATCGTCAAAACAACGAACAACGTAGTTCTGGCATCTGGTACGGTGGGGGTAACGTCCACTCCGTCCAATATCCTAGCCCTAAACGGCACCCTTGTCCGGGCGGAGGATCTTCCGCTCAAAGTGTTAGTAGCAACAACCTCGTGCGCCCCTTGCACGCTAGCGGTCTACTCGATTGAGGCGCAGTATGCCAACATCGTAACCCGCGCACTCATCGTCTCATAGGAGGAGACACAATGAAGAAGATCGCACTTTTCGCACTCATCCTACTTGTTCCGGCCCTTGTGCTGGCACAGGGGGAGAGAACCCTCACCCGCAACCTGTGGGAGAACCTACGGGTCACGAGCGTTGAAAACATGAAGGTTTGTAACGCTTCGAGCCTTGGCTCCATCACCATTATCAACGACGGTGACACGGCTACGGACTGCACCACGGGTGATGGTGAAGAAATTGTTATCTGTCAATGCGACGGTTCGGCTTGGGCTGCTGTTGTTCCTGCCACTCCCGACCTCGATTTCGTTGCTCTTGCCCCCGGTTTCGAGGGTGAGCTTTGTCTTTTCGACGGTGACCTTGGCGAGATCACGGGGTCTAGTGTTGAACTTAGCGTAATCGTGCAAGAGGGGTATCCCACCGTAGCGATAATGGAAACGCCAACCAATACAAATTTTTCCTTGCGAGGCGCTGTTCTTCATTTCGAGGCGGAATCAAGTATTAGTATGGGCGTAGACAACGGAAACTCAATTTTTGGTTTGTTCCGGGAGGGGGTTGCGGTTCCCCGTTATGAGATTTACATTACCACAGGGGATAACGATAATATGCAGTTGCGTTTTGACGATAATGGTTTTGCTCTGTTTGGAGAAGGTGCTACCGCTGATGTAAATTTCTCTGCCACCGGCGTGGTGACCGGGGCCACCGGGCTCCAGACCGCAGCGCAGGAGCTCCCGACCTGCAACGCGGGCGCGGCTGGAAAGATCATCTTTGAGGCGGTTACTACCACGTTCTGTGGCTGCGACGGCACCGCCTGGGTGAACCTCTCGACCGGCGGCACGGACACGAACGGCGAGTGCGGATTCACTTCGTAGTTCTCCTGGCTATGCTCCTGGCCTCCCCTGTTCTCGGGGGAGGCTGGGGGCTTTCCCTTGGCCCCTCTATTGTAGCTAGCAACGGATTGGGCTACGAATCGCCTTACGGAGGCGTCGTGGTCCTTCTGGAGGCCGAGAAGAGTGAATGGCGGGGTGAGGCTACCTTTGGCCTTTCCGCGTCCCACAAAGCCGGTTTTGACGAAGGCTTTGGGGTTTCCGCTGTGGTAGACGTAGCGAGAGCGGTAGGGGACTTTGAGTTTGGGTTGGGGGCAAGGTGGAGCCACACGACAACCCCCATCTGGTTCAAGAACACACTTACCCCGAGAGCTTCCATATCTTGGAATCAATCCTGGAGACACAGGTTGACGGCTTACTACGAAGGGAAAGACACGGTAGGGGAAATCAAGCGCGTAGTAGGTGCTGAGTCCCGGTATCGGGTTGGCAGGAAATGGACAACGAAGAGCTTCCTTGAACGAGTTGGGTTTGACCAAAACGGAAAACCGGGAAGCGGTTGGGTACTCGGGGTAGGGGTACTGTTCCCCTTGTGGGGGTCGCTATGACAAAGTTTGTCAACTACGCACTCATCCTGGCCTGTATCCTTTTGGGGTACGGGTGGGCCAAGTCCTACCTGACCGGGCCGGATATACAGCAAGTCACCGTCTACAGGACGAAGCCATCCCCCAAGGTCGCGCCAGAGACGAAGGCTTCCGAGAGGATGCAGGAAGAGACTCGCTGCGTCCAAGTCGAGGTCAAGAAGCCGACCCTGAAAGAGCTAGAGGCGATTGCCAAGAAGTACGAGGCCCCTAAGCTCACGATCAATTGGCCAGATGCCACCCTCCTCGGAGAGTACGAAGTCCCGAAGATGCCTTACGGCGGAACGACAGCGGTTGTGGTAGAGGGAACCACCCCTACGGTGGTCACCCTCCCGAAGCCGAGACCGTTCTTTGAGCTAGGGGGTATGCGAGAGGTAGGCATTGGGGTGGGGGTAGGAAGCTACTCCCCAACGTGGCGAGGAAAGTTCCGCCAAGATTTGCTTCGCGTCGGGCCGGTCATCGGCACGATTGAGGTCTCGTCTACAGGGTACGGCTCACAGTCGTATTGGAGCGCCCTACTAGAGGCCAACGTAAGGTTCTGAGGAGGTAGGCATGGGAGTCGAGAGAGAGGGCGGTGACGCTATCGCCCACAAGCTGTTGGGGCGGAATGTCACGGACACCTCGTTCATTGACTTGGAAACAGACCCCTCATGGGCAACGGAAAAGAGGGGTGGGTCCGCGAACTTGGATATGATTGCCAATGCCGGGGCTCTGCTGTGGGACAACCGGAATCGGGGCGAGTGGGTAAGATCGTGGGAAAACTTCTTTGAGCAAGAGAAGTCCACGTTTCAAAGGTCGGAGCCGTGGAGCATCATCTACTCTGGATGGCACCTGATTCCGGTACTGTCAGTCTACTGGTGGAGCAAGAGGGAGCCGCACCAGGGGTTGCTACAAGCCTCAAAAAAGTGGCTTGAAAACTACTGGGCTCTAGCTTCTTTGGCAAGTGCTACGCTCGGGAACAAGCCATACCTCTGCCTATCCGGGGCTAGGTCATCCGGCGTACCCCTGGACGTTTGGTACTCCCACAGGGCGGCGTGGTGTGAGGCCCTCGGGGTAGAGTGGGGGACGCCAGAGTCAAAAGACCCAAATCGCGCGTTCTCTATCGACCCGACGAACGCATGGTGCGATATCTCCATCTCTCGCCTTAGTGAAGAGATCCGGGAAACCTCGTCTAAGTTTGTGAGTTGGATGCGCCAAGGTGAGTGGGAGAAGATCATCGAAGCCGCCCCCAAGTTTGGAATGCGGGGTGGCGGTAACCTTTACAGAACCCGGAACGGGGTGTGCTGCTGGTTGGAGAGGGACGTAAACGGAAACACGGGGGGTGTCCTTGCCCTCAAAGTGCAAGGTAACCGGGTTGACTCCATGCCCCCCAACGGAGGCCCCCATTGGAGGCAGAAGCCTACACACGCTACCTGTGAGCGGGACGGAGACTTCCTCCGCTATGAAAGTCCCCACGCCGAGCTAGGGAAGCACACGCTCTACCTCCCACCTGGAGAGGTTCTGTTTCATATCCGAATTGGGGAGACTTGGGAAGTCATCGAGCCGAAGCCACAGGCACCCGACCCAACACCACAGCCCCCAACCCAAGGACAGACTCCGACCCCCACGAAACCGAAGAAGCGGAGGAACTGGTTCGTTCGGTTGCTGAGGAAACTGTTTGGCAAAGAGTAGTCTGTGCGTCCGGTGGGACTCTCGCTGCCCTCTCCCTTATCGTGGTGATAAGACCACCGGACGCTCAGTTTCCCCCACTATGTTGAAGAAGCACTACCGACCACGCTGTATCAAGTGAAGCTACGGAGTACCCAATGGACAAAGTGAAAGCGTTTCTCCTGAAACTGTTCTACACAGTTTTCAAACCGAACCTGTCTGAAATCGTCGCACAGCCCCTAGCAAAGAATCCTGGAGTTGTCGAGTTTTCCAAGTCCTACACAGACGGCGGGTCTCTGCGGGAGTGTATCCGGGCATCTATGTCGGTGACCCCTGGGGCAGCGGGTGACTTCACGAAGGCAGACGCGGCCTATCAGGAGTTCAAGGAAAAGCTGGCATCCATCCTAGAGGACATTGACGAGACGAGAATGCTCGACTTGGTTGCCAAGCTCGACTCGTTCAAAATCCCGGATGGTGACGCCGACCCGACGAATGACGTTGGCCTTGGCCAGCTAATCACAGAGATTCTGGCAGAGGTCAAGAGGCTGTCTGAGCTATGAGAAGTCTCGGGGACGCATTCCGGGCACTAGAGGACGGAAAGGTAGGTGGGCTCGTGACGTACATGGAAGATCAAGCTGCCGAGCCGAGAACGGAAATCGTCCTGGAGGTGAGGCACGCCGATGGCCGAGTGGAGACATTCGACCTCGGTGGGAACATCATTACGAACCTTGGCCGGTCTAACATGGCCCACCTCCTAGCCGGGGACGACGTAGCGAACCGTCGTGTCCACTCGGCCAAGTTCGGGGATGGTGGGCACAACCCAAACAACCCAACACAACCCCTACTCCCCACCTCCTCAGACGTTGCACTCTTCGGGGACACGATCATTGAGAAGCAACTGGAGTACGAGTTCCCCGATGGAGTAGCGGGAACGAAGGTGGCCTTCCGTTGCACCGTAGACGAGGACGAGGGGAACGGAGCGGGCGCACAGGCTTACTCGGAAGTAGGACTCTACGACCTCGACGGGCGAATGCTGACACACAAGACGTTCGGCCTGATTACCAAGAGCAGCGCATTCTCCCTAGCGTTGCGCTACACGATACTGTTCTAGTACGGTTAGGAGCCAAGGATGGCGACGATCAAGACCTCGGATGCAGACGCAAAGCTCTTTGCTCCGACTGACCCCTACTTCTACACGGTGGACAACAGGCCACTCCGAGAGCTAATCACGAACGACCAAGCGGTCAACGCACAGGTAGAGGACATCGTAGAGTCCGACTGTGAACTGATTCAAGTGGTCATGGAGACCCCCACGGCACCGGAGGACTTTATTGGTGGTCCCCATTGCGTTCGGGACATTGGGGAGATCGTCCGGGTTGCCGTTAGCGTGGGTACTGCGGGGAACGCAGACGCATTCCTCGTAGATGTCAAGGTGGACAACGTAACGATCTTCACGACACCGGCCAACAAGCCCGTCCTTTCGTTTGACGACCCCGACAAGCTGGCGATTGTGTCAGAGGGTTCGATTGAGAACGGAAACGTACCAGAGAACGGCGTCCTGACAATCCACTTGGAAGCCGTGCAGGGAGGAACCCCCCGGTGGCTTCGGGTTGCCGTTTGGGTTCGTAAGGTGCAGTCCGGTTACGACGCTGGAGACTACTGAGCGGGGACGGTGCAGTTTCCTGACCTGCAATACTTAAAAGGAACCGTGGATGGCAACCATCAAGTCCACACCCGTTGAAGCGCAATTCTTTCAGGCTACAGACCCGTACCGCTTCGACGTAGACAACAGGCCACTAGAACACCTCCTCAATAACGACGTTGCGATCAACGCCGAGTTGGAGGCTGTTCGGGATGAGGTAGTCCAGGCTAGGACAGGACTCGTTTCAACGTACCCGTCCCTTGACCACCGCTTGGACGCCTTAGAGGACTCCATCGGCGCCTCCGTGTCCATTTCCTCCGTAGAGGATCTACAGGGGCACCAATACGGCGACTTCATTTCCAACGCGGAAGCAATCCGAAGGGCGACCCCTTCCGGGTTCCTCGACCACAATGGGATTGCCGACCTTGGGCTTGGAGATGCCTACGACGACTTCGGGGCCATTCGCACCTCTTCTACGCTGTTTGATGGGTACCAAAACTCGTTCCTCCTGTGGGCGGCTTGGGGCTCCGCGTACCGCCCCATCCGAAGCGTTGTCAACGGGTGGATCGTTCGCCTATTCAACGAAAAGGCAGGCACACCGACTACGGAGCCGCCAAACCACGTTTCGATCCACCTTGGTAGTGCGCCAAACACGGGCAAGTACACGAACTTTGCTTTCCTAGAGGTGTGGCTCGAAGAGGTGGATTCGGAGTCCCCGACTTTCTACAAGTACGGTGCGGTAAACACTCTTGCCGACCCGCCAACGGTAGACGACCACCTCCACCCAGAGGTTATCCATACCGTAAAGGCAATGGCAGTAGGTGGGAATTGGATTCAGCTACGTCACAGAATCCGTGTCATTCAAAACGTAGACCCTGCCGCAGCCCCTTACGGGTACAGCGCCAGCGTAGAAGCACAGGGAGCCCAAGGTGCCCCTGTGGGCGGGTATGCGTTCACGAATATGTTTTCCGAGATTGACGACGCTGGCCTTTGGCGGGCTGGCGCGGGTGACCAGACATCTAAGGACGACCTTGGTACTTATGACGGGTACGTCTACTCCATTCCGATTGCTCTTGTCCACCGTAGGAACTCCGACTCCTACAGGATCAACAACCAGAACGGTGCCCGCCTAGAGGGAAGTGCCGACTCTGGGTATCACAACTCAGGGGTCTCCGGTCGCCCCGACGGTTTGTACTATGACATGATCGACCAGAGGGACGTTCTCGACCTCCGGCACAAGATTTCTTTGTCGGGTGTGGACTTGGCCTCTATCCAGCAACAGACTTGGCAGCTTCTCATCCGGGGCGAGCTAAGGACAAACTGGAAAGAGCTTCGGTACGACTACAACAACGACGACACCTGGGAAGGTGCCTCCGTTTGGGGCCACACCCTAACCGTCGTAGACGAGATCGGGGCCTCTGCAAACGCGGGTACGAACCCCATGAGGGACAGGGCGGTGTCTACACAGCCCGTCTCACAGCCCGACGGAATCCGCGTGTTCTGGAGCAAGACTCCGACTCTCCAGCCCGTGAAGTTCACGTTCAAGCAAGGCGACCCAGCCCTAACAACCCCGGCAAACCTCGTGACGTACAACCCCGCGTCGGAGACATTGACGTTCAACGCGGCGGCTCTACCCTCTGCCGGTACAGGTGGGGTTAAGGTGGGGTCTAACCCGCCACTCATTATGAAGGTGGACGACCTTTCGAGCCAACCGGCCTTCCGGGTGTCCGGTCTCGGAACACAAACGGCAGCTATCACGCTAACGGGGGCCAACCTCGTCGCTGCGGCAACCTACGTCGGGGTCATTTACCTCATCTATCCGGGGGGCTCTGGTCTAGAGTACCCGTACAAGCGCATCCTGAGCCATGAGGTAGACGACCAAGGGATCACTACCTACAAGTCGCAGCAGTACGGTGTGACAGGGAATCCTAGCGATTCCCCTGGGTACCTGTCCAACCCAATCAGCGTGTCCAGGATGTCGGACGGTACGCTCGTGGTATGCGACCAAGCGAACCACAGAATTCTCACAATGGACCCGACTGACCTCTCTGTAACGGGGCAGTTCGGAGTCACAGGTGAGGCCGGGGTTGACGACGCCCACCTTGACTCCCCCACAGGGGTAGGGGTCAATACAGTAGACGACTCGATCTTCATTTCTGACACGGGAAACGAGCGGATTGTCAAGCTAAACTCCTCCCTGGTTAAGCAAACAGAGTTCGGGGAGCCGGGGGTGTCCGGGGCAGACAACTCGCACACGAATCGACCACTCCACCTTGTAGTAGGTGACTACGTTTACGTGGCGGACAGTTTGAACCACCGGGTTCTCAGGCTGTCAACGAACCTAGCCTATGTCTCGCAGTTCGGGACAACCGGAACCCCATCGTCTACGACCCTTGGATTGAACTCCCCTACCGGAGTAGCTATTACCCTATCTGGGTTTGGCCCGTCTATCTGGATCACGGACACGGGAAACCGGAGAGTCGTGGTTCTCGACGCCTCCATGACATTCCAGTACCAGATCCGAGCGGAGGGGTCGGGCAGGACGTTGAACCAGGAAGGCCCAACGGACGTTGCTATCGACGCAACCGGCAACATCTACATGAGCTTCGGGGATTACCACGTTATCCAGAAGTACAGCCCTGAGTACATTCTCCTAGCGCAGTTTGGCACGTATGGGCAGTCAGGCAGCACGAACCTTACCCTTGACCACCCGTCCGGTCTCGCCATAGACGACACTCGCGGGTGGATCTACTGCGCCGACGCATTCAACCACAGGGTTATCCGGCTTACTTTAGCCAACCTGTCTTACGTCTCACAGTTCGGGGTAACGAAGAACACCTCCGTACCCCTGGCAAACAGGTGTGGGACTCCATCCGACGTAGCCTTGGATGACAACGGTGACCTCTACATTGCAGAGAACAGCGGCCATTGTGTTACCAAGGTTCTGAGGACGAACATCTCTACCGCCACAGACCGATTCTGCACCGTATGGGGACAGTCCCACCCAGACACTTCGACGGGGGGTTTGAAAAACCCGATGGGGGTTGCGGTCAAGAAGAGCGACGGTTCTGTGGTCATGGTGGCGGACTCTGGGAACAATCGAGTCGTGGTGCTAAACAGCACCCTCGACTACGTTCGGCACTTCACCCCGACCTACAACATTTCGGTGTTGAACCGAGTCTGCAACAACGTATGGGACGTTGAGTACTCCCTGGAGGGTGGAAGCGACAGGTGGTACGTTACGGGGTACGAGAGGCCACCTAGCGTACCCAACAACGCATGGAACCTGATGACCCCTGTTGTGTGGAGGTTCGCTACTGCGCCACCGTCCCCTGGAGTCAACTATCAGGCTAGGATTGAGGTGGAGTACGGCCCAACAGGTGTTCACGTTGGGGCGTCAACGTTCTGGATCACTAGCAGGTATCGCGGGTTGGGGGTGTTCAACCTATCCGACTACAACGACTTCATTTGGACAGGGGACAGGACGACAACGATCATCTTCCCGTTCACGCGCCCCACAGGTATCTCGGCGTCGTCTACTTGTGTGCTAGTGGCCGAGCCTGACCTCCATTGCTTCTACGTTTTTGATCCCCTGTCGGGCCTATTCCTGTCCTCGGTCGGAACCCCGTTTGAGGCGGGTGACGATGATGCCGGGCTTCATGCCCCGGAACACTCCAACGTCAGCGGGGACTCCCTTGTGGTTTGCGACACGAAGAACCACAGAATCCTCCGCCGCCATATCTCCTCACCTTGGGTTTCTTCGAGCGGTACGATCACGACGGGCGTTGCACCCGCCGCTACCCCAAGTGCTGACAGGGTGAGGATCTTCTACGAGACAGAAGCCTACCAAGGGTTCCTGAATGCTCTAGGGGGTGGTGAGTCCATTTGGAAGTCACAGGTTCGGTACGAGTCGCCTACCCTAGTGGCCACCACAATGGGGTTGGGTAACCCAATGACTGCCATCTCCTCAGAGTACAAGTCTCTGAAGGGGCTGACTGCAAGGTTACCCCTGCCTACGGGTTGGACAGACTACAGGATCTCTCCTGTCGGGCTAAAGGTAGGTACAGCGGACTCAGAGGATGACGGGCCATACCTAAGCCTACCTGTTACGATCTCAGAAGGTCTACGGGGTGGGCAGACTTCCATCTCGCAGGAAGCCGAAACCCCAATGACCTCAAAGCGAGCAACGCAGCAGGTATGTAAGACCGTGGCCGGTGTGGATACTCCGAAGAGGCGGGGTCTACGCAGCGTGTTGGCAAGAGATCAAAAGACAAGCGTGGCAAACACCCTAAACCAGTTCGAGGGCGCACAGGGAACTTCCCCCGTCTTTGTGCCAGAGGGTGGCCGTGCTATTCTCGATCCTGTCCCGCTTGACGTTGACAACATCGTTCGCGGAGCCCTACGGGGTACGGACACAAGAGTAACGAACCTACGGTACGGGGTACCTCCAATCAAGAGCTACAACCTCTTGGAAGCCATTCCCCACTTCACGTACTACTCGTTCCTGTACCAGAGGGCTGGACACTTGGCGATGGCCGTCCTTTCCGAAGCTGGAAACTCTAAGACCGTGGGCGTTGGAGGGTACGAATCCAACGCTGTGGATGCGTTCTTCCCACAAGGCCGGATTCTGGTCCGGTAGGAGCTACGATGCCTTACAGTCAGACACCACTCCGAGTCGCGTACCCAAACGTCCAAACGTCTGTTTGGGCTGTCATTTCTAAGCTATCGGAACAGCCTCTACGGGTAGTCCCCCATTTGGGGTACGTCAACCACTCGTCCGAGTTCGCTCTCCCCTTTCCAACGGGGCGGGTTCCCTACAAGGCAGCGACACGGGGGCTGGACGTACAGGACTACACAGAGCTTGGCCAACCGCTTTATGACGACGGATCGCCAGAGGGGACAACAAACGACACCGACGGCTTCGGAGTACCCTACCCACCCCTCATGGTGGCGGTCTCCGAAGATCAACTCGTCTCCCTCCGAGATTTCCCAGAGCTTTTCACTCTGGAGGAGGTAAAGAACGCAGTCGTGGAGGACTTTCTCCGAGCGTTCCCGTTCTATGACCAGGGCCAGCTTGTTCTGTTTGATGATAGGTACGACGCGGTAACGCGGTACGCGGATCAACAGGCGGTAGCCGGGCTAGCCTCCGGGTCGCACCCGTTTTTCCTTGGCCCATTCCAGGGAGAGTTTGACCAGGAAACCAACCCACGAGGGCACTTCCTACTCGTGGCCCCTACCATAGACGGGACAAGCTGGTATTTCCAGATCCGGCACGGAATTGCTGGACCGAGCGGGTTCAAGGGGCCAATTCAAGATATTGGACAGGCTTCCCGCCAACAGGACGAGACCTACCAGGAGCTTACCCCGATCCTACCTATGGTAAACCTCCCCCTAGCCCCTGAGATGCTGACAGACGCAAACGGAGATGAGGTATCCCATTTCTGGGTTAGATCCGAAGTGTCTGGTCTACTGAATCCACCCTACCCAAGTGTCCCATTTCTCCTAGTCCTCTTACGCAGCACGGGGGCCGGGAACGCTTCCTAACAGGTGAACCATGCGGAAGGCAACCACTTCTGACACAGCAATCCACGCTACCTCTGACAGAAAATCCGTTGAGGACTTGATGTTGGAGGGTATTGGCAGGACGGAAGCCGTGTTGAACAACACGAGTTTCCGCATCCCATTGGCGGACGACGCTCCAGATCCCGTAGGGTCTATTGATCCGCTGCCAGACATTGGCGAGGAGTAAGGCATGAGGCTCTTTGAGCAGGCCGTTCGTTCTCTCATGGTCGAGAGCAGCAAGGGGAAGATTGTAAAGGAGTTGGAGGGACTTTCCGATAGCCTACTGGCCGTCAAGTTTGAGGTTGTCGCCTTTGAGGAGATCGAAGCCGTTCGGGAACGCCTTGTTGCGTGGGCGAAGGATAACTTTGAGGCGGAGTGGGTAAACTGGCTCGATGCGGTAGAGGCGTTCAAATCCGGTAGATCCGCCTCAGCAATTCCTCCCCCCGGTGAGGAAGTGGACGAGGAAGAGGGCGGGACTCTAGACCCGGAGGGGGAAGAGGAAGAGGGCGGGGAAAAGAAGCCCCCCAAGAAGAGCGACAAGAAGAAGGCGAAGAAGAAAAAGGGGAAAGACGATGGGGACGATTGAGCTACCCTCGGTATTCGGGGTTCCTCCACTAGAAACGGTAGGGATGATTCTTTTTGTCGTGTGGGTAGTGAAGCATACGCTAAACGCACTCTTCCCGCACGTTTACACGAACTGGATGATGCCCATTCTTGCTGCTGCGTTGGGGGTAGCCTACAACGTACTCGACAACCCGAGCTTGCCGATCACGGCCAACTTCAAAACGGGAGTCCTACTTGGGGCATCCGCTGTGTTCTTGTTCTCCCTGTACGATAACATCATGCGGGGATTCCATTGGTACAGGGCGAGGGGGACGGAACAGGCGGAGGCTACGGCGGAAGAATCCGCGAAGAAAACGAAAGAGCTTGCCAAGTTCATACAGAGTGTGGTATCCTACTTCAACCCTACGGACAAACAGCCGTAGCTTGTAGGAGGAACCATGACAGATAGAGAGACACAAGACCTCCCCACACGGGGAGAGGGGATGCCAACGGATAGGGGGGGCAGCGTAGTCCCATTCGGGAAGTCCAAGAAGAAGGAAACCAAGGCCGCAGCCGCGCAAGAAGCCGCCAGAGAGCGGGCAGAGAAAGAGTGGCTTCTCGGCAAAGTAACCCGGAAAGAGCTAGAGGAGTCCCTAACCAAACTGGTTGGCGGCCTCGTCGCCATCCGAAACCAGAATCACTCCATCGGACTCCGCTTAGAGTCAACCCTACTCGCCCTCCGTCGCTGGATGCCAGCGGAAGAAAAAGAAAAGTTCAATGAGCTACTGAATGACTCCCACCAGCGGATGTCGAAGTGGCTTGGCCTCGTCCAAATGTTTGAATCCGGTGACCTGCCCCTGAAGAGGATCTACGAGGAAGTAGAGAAGTGGAATGGAGATCCAGAGAACCCGAGATTCCAGTTCTCCGGGTTCTCTCCAGGAACCATCGAAACGAAGGTTGCCAATGACCTCGACATGAACCGAGAAGAGAAGGAAGCGTTTCTCGACCTTCTCGGAACCCCACAGCAGATCAAGGACTCCATCTTTGAGGCAATCAAGAAGAGGCTGACCCCACAAGGACTTGACAACGGACAGGATTTAGGGTAGAGTACCGACATGGACAACGTAGCTATCCAACTAGACGTTGACAAGGGCTTTGGGGCTCGGGTCTACAGAGCCGCGAAAATGGCCCATGAAGTGGGCCGTGTCTACAAAGACAGCATCGGGGAAGAAGCTGGCCCCCATTTTGAGGAGTTAGACCCCGACCAAGCTGCATCCATCCTAGCGGGTGTGCTTCTTGTCTGCGAATCGGAACTAACCGGGTTCGACTTGGACGAGGAGGATCTTCACACCGCCTGGGCGGATGCACAGATTCGACAAGGTGTCATGGATCACCCCAACCTAGTGCCATTCGATGAGCTAGAAGAGGAACAGCAAGCCAAAGACACGCTCTTCCTGAATACCGTGCGGGTGGCTTTAGCCCTTCCTTAATCGCCTTCTCTAAAGCCATCCGGCCCCCCGCTAGGGTTTCCCTCCTTTCCTCTAGCGGGGGGTTAGTTTTTTTTTTTTCTGTTGACAAATCCAAAGCAACGTGAAAGTATCGCTTTGGAGGTGACGACATGAGAATCTACGAAGTGGGAGGAGCGGTGAGGGACAGGCTTCTTGGCCTTGACCCCCGAGACCACGATTTCCTGGTGGTTGGCTCCACGGTTGCTGACATGGAGCGTATGGGATTTCAGAAAGTGGGGGCAGCATTCCCCGTGTTTCTCCACCCCGCCACGAAGGCCGAGTACGCTCTCGCCCGTAGAGAGGTGAAGAGCGGGGCTGGCTACCGTGGATTCACGGTGGAGTTTGGACCCGATGTCACGCTGGAGGAGGATCTTCGGCGTCGGGACTTCACGGTCAACGCAATGGCAACCGACACGGACACGGGGGAGCTTTTCGACCCCTTTGGTGGAGCAAAGGATCTAGCGGATGGGTACCTCCGCGCCGTAGACCCCAAGGCGTTTAGGGAAGATCCCCTTCGGGTTCTTCGGTTGGCACGGTTCGCCACCCGGTTCATGCTCCAGCCGACCGAAGAGACGATGACCGCTGCCAGAGCCGCCGTCCCTGAGCTTTCGACCCTTTCTCAGGAGAGGGTGACGGAAGAGCTTACCAAGGCGCTCCTCCAGGCACAGCCGGGAGCCGCCAGCCTCGTTCTGAGGCTCTTGGAGTCGCTTGGGGCACTCCCCCTAGTCCTCCCGGAGGTTGCGGCTCTCAGGGGCGTCCCACAGCCCGCAGCGCACCACCCGGAGGGGGATGCCCTGGAGCATACGCTTCTCGTCCTCGACGCCCTTCGGCACCGGACGGCGGAGAAGGTGTGGGCGGCGCTTTTCCACGACTGCGGCAAGGCCCACACGGACAGGGAGAAGTGGCCAGCCCACCACGACCACGAGACCCTTGGAGAGCCCGTGGTGGCGGAGGCCGTCAAGCGCATGAGACTGCCTCTTCGTGTGCAGCAGTTTGTCACCCGTGTTACTCGGTGGCATATGAAGGCTCACAAGTGGGATCAAATGCGGCCCGGCTCTCTCTACGACTGGTTCATGGACTTGGGAGTTCGGCACTTCCCCCACCGACTCGATGACTACCTCGACGTTTTCGACGCGGATTGGGGCACCCGGAGTGACATGGGACCGGCTCGCCGTGATTACCTGAAGAAGGCTCTTGCAGCGGTTCGGGCCGTACAGGTTGGGCCATACGCTGGAGGCGCTGACGCTGGAAAGTGGCTTGCTGAGAAGCACCGTGACCTCGCTTGCATGGCGCTTGCTGAGGTGAAGAAGAGGGAGCTTCGACATGACGCATGAACAGGCGGAACGACTTCTCCACGGGATTCGGGAACAGATGAGGCAGAATTCGGAGGAGTTCGGTGACGAGTTCTCGACGGCACCGGACTACTACCTGGAGGAGGACAGGCCCCCGCTCCCCAAGATCCGAGCCAAGACGTTCCTTCTTCACCCGATTGGCTCCCCCCACAGGGCCTAAAACGCAGTATCCTACGGAGGTAGCAGGGTAGGTATTGACAGACAGCGGGGGTGGTAGTAACATTTACCACGGAGAGGAGGGCTGACAATGGAAACCGCTCTTGGACTCGCCCCGCTGGCCTTGATCGCCATGTACCATTGGTTCCGTGGGATGCGTTACATCGCCAGGGACGAAGCCCGATGGGGGTAAGATGCTAAAAGAGAGCTACAAGATCCGAATGGGGAAGGACTACCTCCCCTCGCAGGAGCCGCTAATCCTCTATCCAGGGGACATTTTCTTCACAGAGCCAACAGGCACATTCGGGAGGATGGTTCTGTGGGCCACGAATCCCCCAAGCGGGCATGAGGATCAAGGGACGGCCCACACAGGGATTGTCGTGGAGGGTGGTCTAGCCAAAGACGCGATCATCGTGGACTCTTACGCCTTCGGTGTCAGGAGAACCAAGCTCAGCAAGTCTTTCGGCCACAAAGCCATGCTTCTGGCCCGTCCGTTGAACATCCCCACGAACGACTTGGCCAACATCATCTCCAGGGCGGAGCAAGCGGCAGACGACCGGGTGCGGTACGGGTACATTCACCTATTCTACTTCCTCATTGACGCGCTCCGGGACAAGCTGTTCAAGCGGCCCCTGAAGAAGAGGCTCACAAACCTAGCGAAGAGCAGCGAAGCGATGGTATGCAGCCGCTTTGTGTCGTGGGCTTTCAGGATACGTGACCCCGACTACAGCTTCGGAGTGGAGGATCATCTGGCGACTCCGAACGACATTCTCGATTTCGTTCTCGACAATCTTGGAACAAGATACACCATCGTCCACCCGTGGGGAAAGCTCCCCAACACAGAGGGGTAACCCATGAGAAGAATGGCGATCTTCGCGTTCTCGTTCGTTGTTGTCTCCATCGTACTGTCTCAGGGGGTGGAAAGGCTTCGACCTGTCGAGATACCTCCCGCTGCCACCGTAGAAGTCCACGAACCCACACCACAGGCAGCACCGGCTCTAGAGAAACCAAGGTTCCCCAAGTCCCTTGGCCTTCCGTCGGGTGTACGAAGCCTTCCCGAACCAGAGCCACAACCCTCCCCGACTCCAAAGCCTCCCGAAATAATCGCTCCGACGCAGGACAAGGCAGACTCGTTCCTAGAGCGGGTACTCGAATCGCCGGAGAAGTTCCGTCGCCTCTTAGGCGGACTCGTGACTCTCCTCATCCTCCCGTTCTCCCTGTGGATCGTTCTCAGCAAGAGCGCCAGCGCAGAGGCTCAGAAATGGGCAACAGCGACTCTCGGTACTCTCTTGGGGTATTGGCTCTCGTAGCCTAGCAGCTTGACACAAAGCCCAACCCGTGGTACCATCCTCCGCGATGGTAACTCTACCTGCCCATACTGCCTCCACTCGGATTGAGCGGTATGGAGCCCCCGAATCGAAGTGCTGTAGTACGTTCGTCGGCAATGGGGCCTTCTGCGCCGGAGCCGTAAAGGGAGTCGAATCGGGGAACGACTTCGAGTATCTTGGCCATAAATCCAGGCAACGGGTGAGTAGTGGATTCTCACACAGGGGCTACGTCCTGGTCCTTAATCGGATGCCGAGCAATCGGTTGCGGTCAAGATGGGTGGGTGTGTTCTCTGCGTTCTCAAACTACTTTGGATTGGACAAGTCTGACTCCACTCTGAGTCGGAATGCAATTCCTTTTCAAGGGAGTGCTTCCTAACCCTATTCGCACTTTCCTAGTCCTCTAGGAAGAGAAGAAGGTCAGGGAAGAAGAGGAAGAAGAACGGGAGAAGAGGGGCGGTTCAAGGTACCATCCGAGGGGAAGCCCCCGGTGTACCTTACCCACTTATTAGGACTACCAAGCTCTCAGTTTACCTTGACGAAAAACCCAAATATGGGGTAGAATACCGACTGTGAGAAGGGAGTAGTCCATGTCCATGAAATCAGAGTTTCTAGGTGAAGTCCAAGTCCTCATCACAAGGCACTTTGGGATCTCCCATGCTGTACCCAAGGCAACGGTGAAGGGGTTTGTTGACGCCTTACTCGACTTACTCTTCCAACAGGCGTGTAGGTTTGGCTACTGGAGGCTCCCACGGGGTCTAGGAAGCCTCAAAGTGCGAAAGCTAGGCGGAGGGGTGTCCGTACACCCTAGAACCGGCCAGAGGGTCACCCGTGAGCCCAGAGAGACCCTTCGGTACCTCCCTGGCAAGCGGGTTCTCACTTTCCTTCGGGGTGGCGACTGGTGCTAAACATTCGGCAATCAGGAATCTGGATGGACGTATCCGGCCCTCACGAAGAGAAGCGTGAGCTAGAGAAGATCCTCAGCTTCCATGACCCGAGTGCTACCTACACCTGGGAGTACAAGTCGGGACGGTGGGACGGGGTTGTTTGCCTCTACGACCGGGAGAATGACAGGTTCCTCTCCGGCATGGCCCGTCTCGTACAGCAGAAGCTACAGGAGCGTGGGGTGGAGTGTGAAGTAGATCGGGTGGCACCGGCCCTCGATCTCCCCCGAGAGGTGCCAGAAAACATTCTTCCTGGGGTGACGCTTCGGGACTACCAAATCAACGCAGCCAGAAAGGCCCTCATTGCTCAGGGGGGTATCATCCAGATGCCCACCGCGAGCGGTAAGACCGTCGTGGCAGCGGCTATCCTCAAAGCGTTGAACCTCCCCTCCATTTTTCTCGTGAACTCCATCCGCCTCCTCCGGCAGACAGCACAGAGTTTCGAGAAGTTCGGACTTCGGAACGTAGGGGTAGTGGGGGAGGGAGTCTTTGAGCCGGGGTACACCACGGTAGCAATGGTGCAGACTCTCAATGCGGCCATCAAGCGGCGGAAATCCAAAGCGATCCACCTCCTAGAGACAGCCGACGTTCTCTTCGCAGACGAGATGCACCATATCTCCAGCAAGTCCTGGGAGAACGTGGCCCTTACGACGGGTGCAGCGATTCGCTACGGCCTGTCGGGTACCCCATTCCGAACTCGTGGCCTTTCCCGCTACGAGGACTGGCTCGTGTTTGGCCTCTGTGGGGAAATCTGTTACTCAATCCCGACACAGATGCTCGTGGATCGGGGGTACATCGCCCGCCCTCGTCTGTTCATGCTCCCTGTTTCCGAGCCGAGGGTGAACTCGTTCAAGGACTGGCACTCCGTTTACGATCTTGGGGTGGTCAACCACGAGGGGAGAAACGCCGCCGCCAAGGACGTTATCTCTCGGCTTCTCGGAAGGGGCCTCCGTGTGCTAGTATTGGTTCAACGGATCGAGCATGGAAAGGCTATGATCCAGGACTTGCACGAAAGCGGGGTGTCGTCGGTGTTCCTCATGGGGTCAGATAAGATTTTCCGTCAAGGCGAGAACGGCCCGGTAGAGGACATGGACGAGGTTGTGGACTTCACGAGCAAGACAGTAGAGGATTTCCGCTCCGGGAAGTACCAAGTCCTCATTGCCAGCCCCGTCCTAGACGAGGGGATCGACCTTCCTGAAATCGAGGCGCTGGTCATTCTCTCCGGGGGGAAGTCTCTCATCAAGATCATTCAGCGCCTTGGGCGGGCTCTTCGCCCCAAGCCGGGTGAGAACGAGGTCTTTGTGGTAGACTTCTATGACAAGCACCACCCCTGGCTTACGAGCCACTCTAAGAAGCGGTACGGGGAGTACACAGAGGAAGGGCACACCGTCCTTCACGCGGCTGACTTTGACCGGGCGTTCCCGCCCATGAACGGAGGAACCAATGTCAACCCCAACCAACCCTGGGATTCACTCATTGCTTAAGGACGGTTCGCTCACCGTCTCGATTACCCACACGATTCCCACGGGGGGGTACCAGAACATCCGCCCCTCCCTGACCCTGACTTCCAAGGTGGGTGAGGACGGGAACGTCTCTGCCGTGTTCAAAGAGAGCTACCGAGTCCTTCGGTTCCTTTTCGCTGTTCTGGCACAGGGGGAAGCGTCTGCCTCTGAGGGGATGCAGAAAGACGGGGTGCAGGGGTACGTTGCCAAACTGCTAGCGTCCATGCCGACGGAGGGGTGACTTGGCCCCACAGCCGAAGTACCCGTTTGGAGACCATTTCCAGAAAACGGTCCTCGGTCTGGCGCTCCGGGAACCCAAGTTCCTGGAAGAGTACGGCGACGTTCTACGGAAGGATTACTTCGACAACCCGGCCTACGGCCACCTGTTGGAGCTTGTCACTTCCTACGTCAAAACGTACCGTCGCCTTCCGTCACAGGCGATCATGGGGGACATTCTCCAGGACCACGCTTCCAAGCTCCACCTCCCCTCTGACCTTTCCGAGAGCCTAGAGGCGGCTCTCCACTCTTCCCTGACCGCTGACCTGTCGGACGGGGATTGGGTACGAGAGAAGATCCGAGAGTTCGCTCAGTACCAGGAGATGCGAAACGCGATCTTAGACGGAGCGAAGCTGCTACAGAACGACACGGATTCGTCCACCTACGACAAGATCGTTCGGAAGATCCAGAAAGCCACGGACATTGGGGCATCCCGAGACCAGGGAATGAACCTCAAAGACCACGGCCTAAGCATTCCAAAGTACCTCAAAGCGGACAGCCCATTCGCGGACTCTCGGAGAGTTGGTACGGGGATCTACCGACTAGACAAGCTAATGATGGGGGGTTTGGGGCCGGGTGAAGTAGGCGTGGTTATGGGAAAGACGGGGGCAGGGAAGTCCATGATCTTGACTTCCTTTACCGGGGAGGCGGTTAGGAGGGGGTCCACCGTGTTCTACTACACGCTGGAACTCAATGCGACGGACGTTCTTGTTCGTCTGTGCGCCAACCTGTCTAAAATCGAAATCAACACGATCCTTTCCGATAACCCCCTCCCCCAACAGTTTGAGGATGCGATCCAGAAGTTTAGCGCAAGCGCGAACAACGTCTACGTCAAGTATTTCACGGTTCGATCCGTAGGGGTTCTTGGCCTCCGGTCGCATATCTCTTACCTCTCTTCGACCACGGGGGCTACTCCCAACCTCATCGTGGTGGACTACGCAGACCTCCTAAAGACAGAGGAAAACTCGTTCAACTCGGCTGAGAAATCGGAAATCCTTGGCCGTCTCTATGAGGACTTACGAGCCCTTGCCGACCAGTTTCGGTGCCCCGTATGGACAGCTAGCCAGACTACTCGCGGGGGTTGGAAGTCGGCTGAAGAGGGGGGGCTGATTGACATTTCGGAAGTGGCGGAGAGCGCAAAGAAAATGCACGCCGCCGATGCGGTTCTGACGTTCTCCCATACACAGCAGGAGCAAGTGAAGGACAAAACGACGAAGCTGTTTGTAGCGAAGATGCGCCGTGCGGAGAGTGGCGCAGTCATCCTCTGCAAATTCAACACGGCCACGGCTACCATAGAGGATACGGTGAAGCCGGACGAGGAGGACTATTCGGGAGGGGGGATTGTAAAGCCTTCCCTAGCCATCCAGGCCAACAACATCAAAGAGGCAAGGGCACGAGCCTACGGGGGTAACGTCTAATGTCTCCTGAGTCAGCGGTCTCTTCTCGTCTTGGTACCCCGGTCAACACAATTACGGGGGAGAAGAGGTACAACTGCCCTTTCTGCATCACTTCGGGTAACGACGCAGACACAAAACAGCACCTTTACGTCAACTTCGATAAGGGGGTCTACTTCTGTTTCCGTTGCGGTAGCGGCGGTGTGGTCAACGCCCTACTCAGAGCCTTGCACTTACCGGAGGCTCACGAGATCCCTCACACCCGAGACGACGTAGAGGCCCTGATTCGACAGCTTACGGTGTCCCTGGTGGTGACATCCTCAGAGGTGCCAAAGCTGGAGCTACCTTGCCCTGTGGCTCCCGTCTGGTCTATACCGGAATCTCGGAAGTACCTATCCGACCGTGGACTAACTGAGGATGACTGTACCACCTATGGCCTTGTGTGCGGGTCGCACAACGGAGTAGAGAGAATCTTTTTTCCCGTCTACCGTCCCAACTCCCACGAGATGATCTACTGGGTTGGGAGAAAGTACCTGTGGGGGGACGAGCAGAACAAGAAGATCCCTAAGTACAGCAACCCCCCCGGAGTCAAGAAGCACCTTCTGTATGGGCTAGACGTTGCAACGGAGCAGCCTGGGTACCCCGATAGGGTGTTCATTGTGGAAGGCCCCCTGTCCGCGATTAGAACGGATCGGAAGGCCGTCGCGCTTCTGGGGAAGCAATGCTCGGAGTACCAGCTAGAGCTTCTGGTGCAGAATGCTTTTTTCGAGTACGTGGTTTGTCTGGACGGGGACGCGGCCCCGGAGGCGTTTGACTTGTGTGAGCGCCTTGTGCTTCGGGGGTGCAACGTATCCTATGTTCCGATGCCCGACGGGGAAGATCCTGCATCCATCCCGGACTTCTACGAGTATGCTATGCAAGCGAAAACCCCAATGACGCTTGATGTCCTTTGTGACTTCAGGCTTGGAGGCCTTTATGGACATCGGAGGTAGGCTATGGACACTTTTCGTGTGGGGGGCAGTTCTGGTAGCGGTGGTTATTCTTACCACAGTCTTAGGTTACTTTTCCCCGTGGATGTACCACGTAAATCAGGCTCTCTCGATGATCCTATCTCTGACAGCGGTGTTTCTGTTTCTGGTGGTGAGTCGGGCAATTCGAGTCCTGAAAGAGATCGTGAACAAGCACCACAAAGAGATCCGGCAGCTACAGAACTTCATGGGGTACGGAGAGTGAGGGTATCCAACGCTGCCTACGACCTTGTGTCTACGCTCTGCACAAACGAGCGGGCCAAATCTCACACTTTCCGGGATATGTCGAAGGTGTGTCCTCTTGCGGAGAGGGACGAGCTTCTTAGGCGGGCACGAATGTCTGAGACTCGATCCATGCTCCTAGAGCAAGTCGTGAGGGCGGTAGCACCACTTCGGGGTGACATATGATCCAAGCTCGTGTCCTACGGGATAGCTACTGCAACGTGGAGGACAAATACCACCGGCTCACCACGATGGAGGTCACGTTCCCCCGGTTCATACTTGCCGAGCTAAACACTCACCGGATGTTCTCCAGAAACACGGCGAGCAGTCGGGCCATCCCGACTCGAAAGCTCATTGAGAGAGTCCGTGACTCCCCATTCGTGTTTGCAAGGTGGTTACAGAACGAGTCCGGTATGTCCGCTACGGAAGAACTGCCAGACCACGCGCAAGTGATGGCGACTTCGCTTTGGTGCGAGGCCGCGAGAAGGGCGGCATCTTCCGCACAGTACCTTCTTGACACCGGGGTTCACAAGCAACAGGTGAACAGGTTGCTGGAGCCGTTCTTGTACGTAACCGCTATCGTATCCGCTACAGAGTGGGAAAACTTTTTCAACCTCCGCTCTACGGACAGGAACCCCGATTGTGGGGCACAACCGGAGATGTCCGCCCTCGCTAACTCGATGCTCCGTGCCTACAACGCTTCTCACCCCGAGTGCTTGTCGGAAGGTGAATGGCACCTACCCCTAACGGAGGATCTACCAGATAGTTTCGACCGTGGTAGACTGTTTGAGATTTCCGATGGTGTTTCTGTCCCTGCTGCCTGTCTGGTATCCGCCGGTCGGTGCGCTAGGGTAAGCTACCTATCCCACGATAAGGACAGGCCGGTGTCCTACGACATTGAACTAGCCCTCCGACTTCTCAGCAATCGCCACCTGTCCCCGTTTGAGCATATCGCTACCCCGTCGGTAGATCCCGATGCGGACACAGGAAATTTTTTCGGTTGGTTACAGCTTCGCAAGAGGATACCAGGAGAGAGAGGAACGAATGTCTACTGTTGACCACCCACCGCACTACAACCTTCACCCGTCTGGTCTAGAGTGCATTGACGTTGCTGAAAGTTGGGGGTTCAACCTTGGGAACGCCCTAAAGTACCTTTGGCGTGCCGGGTACAAGGGGGCAGCGAAAGAGGACTTTGAGAAGGCCCTGTGGTACATCTCCAGGGAAGTTACGAGAAGGCGTGGTCTCCGAGACGACCCCCTCAAAGAGAACGCCGACCTTGGGCTGGCCAAGTTCGTGGTTACGAAGGAGCCTAATCCCCTGGTAGCGGAGGCGATCCACGCTCTTTGGGGTGCCGTGGCTTCCAACAGCAAGACCTCCATTTCCGAGCTAGAGGAGGCAAAGCGGCGTATCGCTACGCTGATTGGCTCCATGACAGGCCGTACCTACCCGGAGTCTCAGGACGAGGATTTGTGAATGACGGGATGTTGACCCCTTGGCAACCTACAGAGTCCGAGCCGTTGGTGTGCCCACAATGCGCCAAGCCGCTCCCTCTGCCAGGACGACTTCGGGTCAACCAATCTTTCCTATGTCGGGGGTGCGGTAGCCTCTTTACAGGAGGAAAGATTTCCGATAGACTGTCCTCGTGGTACAGGCGTGTACCGTGTAGCAACTGCGCGAAGAGGAGGGGACTTGGACAGAAATGAGAAGTGTCAGCTTTGCTCACTCCACAGCCGAGCGTCTACTGTCTGTGTTCCCGGTCGGGGCGCTACGAAGGACGTTCGGCTCATCATTGTTGGAGAGGCCCCCGGACCCCAGGAGGATAGGCGGGGGGAGGTTTTCGTAGGGAACGCTGGTTCCCTTCTGGGGGAGCTACTTGAATCCAGCGGGGTCAACCCCGCTCAAATCAGGTTTGAGAACATCGTCCGGTGTTTCCCGCAGAAAGACGACGGTGGAATCCGCCCCCCAACCCAATCTGAGGTAGAGGCGTGTATCCCTTACCTGTTCAATGTTTTGGATCGGTACGCTTCTCAGTCCCCCAACCCCCCAATCATCGTGGCTCTGGGTAACACCGCCCTAAAGGCTCTTACGGGCCGTGGGGCGATCACGAGAAACCGGGGGGTGGAGTTCTCCCTCGTTGTCCCAGAAACCATGAAAGCACGGTGGGGGCACCTTCAGAGCTACACGGTCATTGGCACGATTCACCCCGCCGCCGTTCTTCGTGGCAGGGATACGGACAAGCCGAAGATTGTGGACGACCTAAGACTCGCATGGGCGAAGTCAGGCGGCTCCTCTGTAGCCCCCAACTACTCGCAGCACTACAAGTGGATCGAGAGCCCGGAAGAGTGGGAGGCTTGGGTAGACGGTGCCCTGGAAGCCGTGCGTAGTGGGAAGGCACCATTCGTCGCCTGGGACTTCGAGACGACGGGCCTTGACCCGTTTGACCCCCAAGCCAAGATCGTGGCTCTAGCAGCCTGCTACGAGCCGGGAATGGCCGTTGTGTGTCCGTTCTTCCATCGGGATTGCCCTTGGGCAGACGACCCATACACCTTAGCCCGTATTGAGGAGTCGGCCCGTCGTCTTTTGTGGAGCTTCGGGGGCGCTACGTGGAACGGCAAGTTTGACGTAAAGTGGGCCTACACGAAACTGAGGGGTACCCGAGACTTGCCGATGTTTCCTCCCATAGCCTTTGACGGGATGCTGGCGCACCATTGGTTCTGGGGTGACACAAAGGTTCACGACCTGGATACCGTTGCTGCCAATGAGTTAGGGTTTCTCGGCCACGGCAGGGAAATGAAGTCTACGTTGGCGGGGATGGACAAAGCGTACAGGCATATGGGGAACTCGGAAAAGTCGATCCTCTTGCAGTATGCGGGAGGTGACGCCGATGCTACGTTCCAGCTTTCTGTGGCCTACACAGAATCCCTTCGCCTTGCCGAACTTTACGACTCGTACTATGCTCTCATGGTCAAGGGCATTGACGTTATGGCAGAGCTAGAGGTGAACGGGATCATGGTTGACCCGCTCGTGACGGCTCACCTTGACGAGGACTACCCCAAGCGGATGCGCCCCTTAGAGGACAGGATAAGGCTCAGTAAGTGGGGTGTGGCAACCTCAAAAGCTCTACAGGAACGACCACGCCCCCTTCTGTTCTCTCTGGGTTCTCCAGAGACGTTATCGGAGCTTCTGTTCAACCAAATGGGCCTGAAGTCCCACAAGATTTCAGAAAAGACGAAGCGTCCTTCTGCGGATAGGGAGGTACTTGACCAGCTAATCGAGGATATTTCCGACGTAGACGAGGCGAAGTCAGGGATCTTGGAGGCACTTCGGGCGTGGAGAACCCTTCGTAAGTACCACACCACTTACATCAAGCGGATGGCAGAGTACACCCGCTCAGACGGGTTGTTTCACACTACCTACAACCTGTCTGGTACGGCGACGGGTCGGCACTCGTCTAGCAGCCCAAGTCTGCACACGATTCCAAAGGGGTCAGACGTTCGGTTGCAGTTTATCTCCCGGTGGAGGAAGCGTGGAGGGCTCATCCTAAGCTCTGACATGAGCCAGGCTGAGGTTCGCGTTGCGGCTAGCCTGTCGGGTGATCCTACCCTCATTGAAATTGTCAACTCCGGCGTGGATATGCACTCCGCCAACGCCTCAAAAATCTTCGGCATTCCTGTGGAAGAGGTGACTAAGAAGCAAAGGCAGGTTGCCAAAACCGTCACGTTTGCGTGTGTTCCTATGGACACGGAGACTTTAACTCCGAGGGGTTGGGTCACCTATGACGACCTGTCGCTTGGAGACATGGTGCTAGCCTACAACCAAGAGACGGGGTTCATGGAGTGGTCCCCTGTACTAGAGAAGGTGTTCTACCCCAATGCTCCGGTAACTAGGCTGTCTAATGGGAAATGGGCTTCCGAATCTACCCCAAACCACAGATGGTTCGGGATGCGGTCAATTCGTGGTCATCGCGGCCCAAGGTCATATGAGCCCCACGTTTTCCAAACACAGGATATTAGAACTGAGGCCCGCATTCGCCTATCCGCACCAGCAACCGTACCGTCTACTCTAGACATGACTACAGACGAGTGCGAGCTACTAGGTTGGGTTGTCGGGGACGGTAACTACTCACGATCCGATCTTACGGGGAGAACATCACAGTCGTTTGGAGCCAAGAGGCACACCCTAATCCAGATCATCCAGTCAAAGGATAGGGGGGTGTCCAGGCTGAGAGAGCTAGCTGCGGCTTTCGGACTACGGGAGTACAGCAAACCTCCGGGGGGTTTCCTATTCCGTTTCCCCCCTGAGTACGCTAGAGACTTCGCACGCCGGTCATCCCTGTTCGATGGGGATTTGGAAAAAACCGTTCTTTCGATGGGTACCGACCAGCGGGATGCGTTCTTGCGCGGATTCGTTGGGGCAGAAGGTTGGACAGACCGTAGGGGCGTGAAGTTGTTCTCACAGAACCAGGGGGATGTCCTGAATGCCGGAATCCTGGCGGCTTTTATGTCGGGTTTCTACCCCACGGTGGGGGAAACTACGCCCAATCACCTAACCAGGACGCCTAACTTTCACGTTCGTCTGTGCCGACCTTGGGTTACGGGTCAGCGGCTTGTGCGGGAGGACTTACCAGAACAGCCTGTGTGGTGTGTCAGGACTCCGCTAGAGTCGTGGGTTATTAGACAGCACGGGCGTATTATGATTACAGGTAACACCCTGTACGGCGCTTCTGCGGACAGGGTATCAAGGACTGCTGACATCTCGGTTCCAGAGGCGGAGAAGGTCATTGCGGATTTCTTCAAAGCGTTCCCGAAGATCCACGATTGGATGCAATCTACCTTCGATGCGGCAGTCCGGGACGGCTTTGTGTCCACCCCCTTCGGTAGGCTTCGGTACATCAAAGACGTTGGGAACGCAAAGCGGGGAGGGCGGGAGTGGAGACAGGCGTGTAACACTCCCATTCAATGTCATGCTTTCGGAACAAAAGTCTTGACACTCGACCTCCGTTGGGTTCCTATTGAGAGCCTTGTTGTCGGAGACCGTCTCGTTGGTTTCGACGAAACCAAAAGCACCGCCGACGGGATACCGATAGATAAGGGCGGTCGCCGGTATTGGAGAGAGTCCGTTGTGACAGAGACCTCTTTTGACTTGGAGGAGTGCTTTGAGGTTGCTTTGAGCAATGGGGACAAGGTTACTGTCACGGGCAACCATCCGCACTTGACGGCAAATATGGTGGGGGTTACCGCCTGGAGAAGAACGAACGAGCTACAGTACGGTGGGGCCAGAGACTCTAGATTGGTCAAGGTAGTCAACACGGCACCCCACGATTTATCAGGTTGGGAAGTTGGGTACATTGCGGGGATGTTTGACGCTGACGGGTGCCTGTCCGTGCTTCCCGGAGGGAACTCTACTTGGGGTGGTAACTCTATTCGTATATCCTTAGCGCAGATGGGTAACGAGTCGCTTGCAGAGGTTCAAAGGATTCTCACAAAGGCCAACTTCCGTTATGCTAGTTACACCCCATCGGACAGACCTGATTTTTTTGTTACGGCAATTCTTGGGGACAATTCTCCTGGAAGTGCTAGGTCAGAAGTTATGAGGTTCCTCAGTACGTTTAGGCCCCCTAGGCTACTGGCTAAGTTTGAGAAGTCCTTTCCCGTCTGGGGGCAACTCTACAGTCACGACAACGCTAGCGTTGTGTCCGTTACTAGTGTTGGGGTACGCAGAATCGTTCGGTTGGGGACATCAACCCGGACTTACGTTGCCGACGGGTATGCCACACATAACAGCGTGGCATCCGACATAACCTTTCTGGCCCTCCAACAGACTGTGCGGGCTTTTCGCAAGCTCCGAATGCAGAGCAAGGTGTTCGGATTCATTCACGATTCCATCATCGTAGACGTAGCTCCGGGCGAGCTAGCCCTGGCTTGCGATCTACTGCGAAAGTACATGGTAGACTGGACGAACGCGGAGTACCCCTGGCTGACTGCCAAGATGGTCTCTGAGTTTGAGTTGTGTCCTGGGTGGGGGTACCCAATGGATATGCACGTTGACGGGGACACCTACACGGCGGTCGGGTCACCACAAGCCGCCTACTGCCTCCAGCGAGAGCTTACTGCCTTGGGGGTTACCTGTGTGGACTCCGAGGAGAAGGAAGGTAAGGAAACTGTTACGTGGCTACACAGGTGGCAGCGCCTTGACGCCCCGTTCTGAATGGTGTATGATTCTCGACATGGGAGGGATGCAACCATGACAGAAACGAAAGCAATCCTGCACGACCTGGAGTCCGACCTGGGAGACCAATTCCCGAAGTCGTTCTGGTACTCCCTCGCTGAGTGCCGAGAGCTACTAGTCGATATCTCAGACTACACAGCCGCAATGGTGTCGCAGCCCCGTGTTGCCGTCATTCTCACCGACCTCCACACGATGGTCAACCGGGCTCTTTCCCGTATGGAGACTGAGCTTGCTTTCTTTTCTGCTACCGTGGAAAAGGACGTTCGGGAGGAAGCTGCCACCGCTGGATCGAAGATGACAAACGACGCCGTAAAGGCCGCAGTAACGGTTCACCCTAGCGTGCGGAGTCTCACCGACAAGGTATCCAGCCTGACTGCCCTAAAGGCCCTCGTGCAAGGGTACATTTACGCTGGGCGCGACCGTGGGGAGATGGCCCGCGAACTCAGCACAAACGAACGAGCCTACCTGAAATCGTCCCACTAGAGGTGGGATGCAACAGCCGAACTTTCGGCAGAGGAGAATAGCATCATGGGTTATTTCCATCCGGTGAACAGAGACGCTTACAAGGAAGTAGCAAAGGCCCTGGAGAACAGGTCGGATCGGCAGGAGAGGGACGACCTCCGGTTCGCACAGATCGGGTTCGGTAGCAACAAGTTTGTCATCCTCCCCCCGGCGAGCGAGGACGGGTTCCTTCACCGCAAGGTGTTTTACCACCGCAACCTACCGATTACTGACAAGAACGGGAGAGAGGACAAGGTTTTCTGCCCCGATTGGACACACAAGGGGGACTTCTGCCCAGTCTGTCACGTTACACGGCTCATTACGAAGGCGGCGGGTGGTCCCCCCAAGTCGGTGGAGAAGTTCTACGCCCGCCCACGGGTGTACCTCAATGTCATTCCTCTGGAGGTTGGTGGTAAGCCTGTAGAGGTGACGGAGACTTCCGCCCTAGCGCATATCCTGATTGCCCCCTCTCGGATCGAGGATACCATCGTACAGGCGCTAGAGGACTCGGATCTTGACAACTTCTATGACTACTTCGGGAATGGCGCACTCCCCATGAAGATCGTCAAGACGAAGAACGGGCCGGAGGTATTCAACGTCGAGTACACCTACCAGTTCGTTCCGTCCCTCCGTAAGCCGCAGACAAACTCGGAAGCGGAGCTAAAGGCGATCCAGGAGAGCCTGTACGACCTGAGCAAGATTTTCCGTTACTCGGAGTCCGCTTGGAAGAAGGGTGTGGAGGCCGCAAACAAGATTCTGGAGATCGGTGGTTTCGCGCCCCTGGACATCTCGGAGTTCCCCACTCTGCCAGAGGAGTTCAAGCGGAAGGAAAAGGAAGAGGGAGCGGCAAAGCCACCTGTGGGGGACACCCCAAAGAAGCTGGTGTCCGTTCCTGAGCCGAAGCCGATCCAACCCAAGGTGGAGGGTGGAGAAGTCGTTAGAGACTACACGATCCTCGACCCCACCACGAATATGCCAGCTTGTAAGGGGTACCACAACAAGAGTGCGGTGTGCGTAGCTTGCCCTTACGAAGATCCGTGCGTCGCCGCAACAGCGTCTCGTCTAGCTTCCTAACGGTGCCTTGACATGGCAGAAATCAACTTTGTCACCCTTCGGGATGCCGTCAACCGAGAGCTAAAGAGGGAGGCCGTGCATCTGGCTTCCGATCCTCTTCTCCCGTCGGAAGTCACCTCGTTCTTCCCTACAGGGTGGACGCTTCTCGACGCGGCCATCGGTGGCGGCATCCCAGCCGGTAGAGTCATCGAGCTTTACGGTGAGGAGTCCTCCGGCAAGTCAACGTTGTGCTACCAGCTAGTCCGATCCATTCAGCAGCAGGGTGGAGTTGCCATCTACCTTGACGTAGAGAACACCTTCCCGAAAGACCTTGCCAAGTCAATGGGGGTTGACCTGGACAAGATGATCCTTGTTCAGGAATCCATTCTGTTGGATGGAAAGCACAACATCTTCGACTACCTCCTCCGCTTCATTGACCTAGTGAAGAAAGAGGATTCAGAGGCTCCGATTCTGTTCATTTGGGACACCCTCGCAATGACAGCTACGGAGGGGGAGCTAAAAGAGGATGAGGGTCAGACCGGGCCTCTCTACCGAGCTAAGACGATTCGTGATGGGCTGAGAAAGGTGTTGGCGGCTCTTGCCAAGGCAAACGCAGCCCTAGTCGTGGTAAACCATGTTCACGAGGTAGTCTCTGACCGCGCAAGGTGGGGTGGGAAGCTGTTGACCACGAGCGGGGGGATGGCGGTTAAGTACGCCTCCTCCGTTCGCATCATGCTTCGGTCGGGGGCGTACATTTACGACGAGGACAAGAGAGCCCTTGGCGCTGAGATCACGGCCAAGGTGGAGAAGTCCAAGCTGTGTATGCCCCGTGGTGTCGTGAAGTCCCGACTCTACTTCGGGCTTGGGTACGACGATAGGTGGTCAGTCTATGACTACCTTAAGGACAAGGGAGTCATCGAGCAGAAGGGGGCATGGAGTAACATCCCCTCTCCCACGGGTGAGGTAGTCAAGTGCTACCCATCTAAGTACCTGGAAACGCTGTCGGCAAATCCGGGGCTGTTTGAGCATCTGGCATCCCTGGCGCGGGCACACTACGAGGCACAGGCCCCTGTGTATGCGTAGCGTTCTGGGGGAGGTACGCGACCATTTCGTTGTGGACGGCAACAACTTACTCCACAGGGCGGCTTACTCTGCCCGGCGTAGGGACTCTAGCCCCGATCCCGTTTACGACGATAGGGCGTGCCTCCTCTTTCTTAACTCCCTTCGCTCCATCCTGTACCATTTCTCTCCGAGGAGAGTTACCGTAGTTTGGGACGGGGAGAGGGCGGCAAGGCGGGTAGCACTTCTCTCAGAGTACAAAGAGACATCTCTGCGAACGCAGAGGTCAAAAGCATCCGCCTCTGCCGCCCTATCGTGCAGAACAAAACTTTCTTCTGTCCTAAAGAGGCTGTCCGTTCGGGTATCGTTCCTACCAAACCGAGAGGCAGACGACCTAGTGTGGTGGTTGGCCCAAAGAAGCCCTACCATCGTCGTGTCAGACGACATGGATTTCTACCAGCTACTCCCCCTCAGAGCGGCCGTGTACCACCCTGGGAAGAAAGAGCTTGTTACCGAGACCACCTTCTTCGGAAAGTTCGGGTTCTCACCCGAGCAGTACCTACTCTACAAGTGCTTGGTTGGAGACCAGTCAGACAACGTAGACGGGGTTCCAAAGGTGGGGGAGGAGACTGCCAAGGCTATTGTGCAATCCAGCCCGTCCATTGTAACGGTGGACGATGCGCTTGCTCGTGTATCGACCTTTCCTATATCGGAGTCTAGGCGGTTGGCAGTATCAGGCGGGGCCAGCATCCTACGCCGTAACTGGGACGTTCTCCGGTTAGGGGACACTTTCACACAGGCAGAGGTGGCCGCTTTGACCGCTTCCCAAGAGCTAACCGTTACTCTCGACCCGACGGTTACGTTCGACCTAACGAATCTAGGGTTGGAGTGGACACAGGGGGTTTCGACATGGGTAGACCCATTCAGGATACTAAGGTAGACAAGTCCGCTACGGAGAGGGTCTACACGGTCAAAAAGGCAACGTGGGAATCTCTCGTTACGGAGGGCAGAGTTCACGAGCTTTACCCTCCGGGGAAGGGTTGGACGCTCAAATCTTCCGAGCCTTTGGGTGAGGACTTCCGAGTTACGTTCTCTAGACCAGAGAGGAGCGAACTACTTGACTAAGGATAGCTACACCCTCTTGATTTCCGGTAAGCCCTTCTGGCTTGACCACTCTAGGACTAACTTGGTTGGGGTGGAAGAGATATCTACCACCCTCTCCAACCTGTGCCGTTTTTCTGGGAACCTACCGTCCTTCTACTCCGTGGCGGAGCATAGTGTCTACGTCTCTCTTCTCCTGGATGGCACAGTAGGGCAAACGCTTGGGTTGCTCCATGACGCGGCGGAGTCGGTTATTTCCGACATTCCTTTTCCTGTGAAGAATCGTGTGCCGCAGCTTCAAGACATGGAGGATAGGTACCTAGACGAGATCCTTTCTTCCTTGCTTACAGACTACAAAACATCCGAAAAGTACCGGATGTATGACTGGTCGGAGGTTTGGCGAGCAGACAGGGCGGTTCTCGTGTGGGAGATGCTTTCGTTCTTTGGCAAGCACAACCCCTGGGCTACCTCCTGGATAGCTGAAAACGAGGTGGATTCTGCCCTGGAAGAGGTGTCAGCAGCGGTTAGCTGCGACTCTCCCCTATGTTTGTCCCCTAGAGAGGCGAAGCGGCTCTTCCTATTCCGATACAGGCAAGTCCTGGGGGTTCAATGATCCTCGCCACAGGGGACTTCCACGTTCACCCCTACGGGGAGTTTAGTAGGTCGGTAGACAAGGATGGGCTAACCCCTCTTGGTTGGAGGGTCATTCGCACCTGTGAGTGGATTCATGGGCTTGCCGTTCACCACCATGCTTCGATTCTAGTGAACGGGGACTTGACTACCACCCCTGGTGTTCTGGACGCCCCGACGATTCACCTTTTGGCCGCTGTGGAGGGTATCTTCGGGGACCACCCGAGAGTCTACAATTTGGGGAATCACGACCAGGGGTCAAAAGGTCTACCCTGCCACAACCTGTCCCTGAATACCCACCTTCGCGGGGTCAGGGTAGTAGATCCTAACTCGGTGTGGTTGACTACGGATGGGGTGTACGTTGTTCCCTATACCCATGACCGGGGGCAGCAAGAGGCGCTACTGTCTGGAATCCCTGACGGTGCTGTCGTTGCTGTTCACTACCCCATTGTTGGGGTCTACATGACCCCGCAGGTTGCTGAATCCTCTGGTCTAGACGAGTCATCCCTCCGACGGTTCCGACTCGTTCTTTCGAGCCACTACCACGTTCCCCAAGTATGGGAGCCGGGGAGGGAGCCTCGTAAGGTAGGCTTGGGCGACATCGGTAGGCCCTTCTCACCGCCGAGTGGTACGATCCTCTCTCTCGGTACTCCCCTGGCCCACTCGTTTTCCGACACGAACCCCGTCTACGGTGTGGCCCTTGTTGACACCCGTTCTGGAGAGGTTACGTTTCTTCGCAATCCTCACTCCCCACAGTACCTATCCATGACGGTTGGGGACTTTGAGGGGGTTCTGGGTCACCTGGATACGACATCACCCGGCGTATTCCTCTCCCTTACCGTACCGGACAAAACGGACGTTACCTGGGGGTCGCTAACCGGGGGGCCAGAAAAGATATTTGGTGTGCCTATCTTAGGGGCTCGGTTCCACGAAGAGCCAAAGGTGAAGCACGCGGAGGTCAGAATCCCGTCGCTGTCTCCAACGGAGATCGCTCCGACGATTGGAGACTACGCTTCCAAGCGGATGTCGCTTTCCAAAGAAGAGGTGGACGCCGTACTAGAGGAGGTGCGGATTCACTCTGACGGGCTCTCCGTGTCCCTTCCGCAATCTCCCGAACTCCGGTTTCGGCATCTCTTCGTAGAGGGCTTCATGTCTTGGGGTGAGGTTGACCTTCCTTTGGACGGGCAGGGGTTGGTTGCTGTCCAAGGTGTGAACCAGGATACCGAGTGCGCCTCTAGCAACGGGTCAGGAAAAAGCTCCCTCTTGGAGTCCGTAGCATGGTGCCTCTTCGACCGAACATTCCGGGGAGCTGGCAAGGACGACGTAGTTAGATCGGGAAGTC